>Ga0335085_10000757_pt1 | contig 82640 bp, 63 predicted proteins | sample Lox_Sample_45_FD_206712 | JGI IMG/M metagenome (GOLD analysis project Ga0335085, IMG submission 206712) | Soil microbial communities from Loxahatchee National Wildlife Refuge, Florida, United States - Lox_Sample_4.5 | ecosystem: Environmental > Terrestrial > Soil > Wetlands | place: USA... | reverse complement strand
CTCCAGCGACGAGACAACGCGGCCCTTCGCGGTCTTCCGGGCAATTGCGCAAATTTCATGCGTGACCCAGGCGAAATCCTCTTCCACCAGATCGAGATTGGCGAGCGGATCATCGCGATGCGCGTCGAAGCCTGCGGAGATGAGGATCAATTCCGGTGCAAAATCGGCAAGCGCAGGCAATACGGAATCCCTGTAAATTGCTCGGAATTCCGCGCTCCCGCTGCCGGGTAGCAGAGGACAGTTCAGGACGTTGTCGGCGACACCGCATTCGTCCTCGTCGCCGGTTCCCGGATAAAGCGGCATCTGATGGCTCGATGCGTAGAAGAGATTTGCGTCGTTGTAGAAAATGTCCTGCGTGCCGTTGCCGTGATGGACATCGAAATCGACAATTGCGATTCGCGACAGGCCGTGCGCCGCGCGTGCATGAAGTGCACCGATCGCAACGTTGTTGAACAAACAAAAGCCCATGGCTCGCGCGCGCTCCGCGTGATGGCCCGGCGGCCTGACGGCACAGAATGCGGCTTCGCAATCACCCTTCATCACGGCGTCGACAGCTGCGATTGCGGCACCTGCCGCTCGTAACGCCGCGGCAGCCGAACCCGAAGACATGATGGTGTCCGGGTCAATTGCGGAAAAGCCTTCGCTTTTCGCCTGTTCGGCCAGCGGTCCAAGGATTTTTTTGACCAGGTCAGGAGAATGAGCGCGAAGCAGGGCGTCAACGGGGGCTTCCGGCGCCTCCAATTCCGTTAACGATTTGGACGCCAGCCGTTCAAGGCCGGACAGGACGGCGGTCAGGCGGTCCGGCGATTCGGGGTGACCTGCCGGCGGACGATGATCCAGACATGCGCGATGCGTGAACAGAGCGGTTCGCATATGGGATGGGTTCACAGGTCCGTGCGCCGGTCAATCGGCCCAGGCACAATCACGAACCGCTAGTGGCCTTAAATGGGTTCGCCGTCAGGAGCTTAGCGAAATCAATCGGGTGACCGGGGAAACCTCACAAAACAGATGCAAGAAAGCCACAGAGCGCGCCTTAACGCGCAATCATAAGCGATTCCGTTTTGACCAGTGACGCTTCTCTCTTTTAGCTTCTGTGCAAACGGGCATACCGCGCGGACCGGCCTGGTCGCGGGGGGCTTACTGCCACACGGCAGCGAAATACCGTCCGTTTGGCAGTTGTCGTCGTTACGAACGAACCAAGGGGGTTCCACGTGTATCAGACCACTATCACTCAACGCAGCCTGCGTTCTGCACTGCTCCTTGGAGCAGCCTCCGCCGCCGTTTTCGGAATTTCTGCTGCCTCGGCACAGGAAGCGACTGAAACGGTCGTCGTGACCGGTTCGCGCATCCCGCAAACTGGTCTCTACAGCTCCAGCCCGGTGACCGCGGTCGGTCAGCAGGAAATGAAGCTGACTGGCGCGACCTCGATCGAGCAGACGCTTCGTCAGTTGCCGTCGGCCGAAGCTGACGTCGACAACCAGTTCACCAACAACGGTTCGGGCGGCGAAAACAACGTCGACCTGCGCGGTTTGGGAACGACCCGCACCCTCGTGCTGGTGGACGGCAAGCGCCTCGTCCCGGCCGACACGGGCGGCGGCGTTGACCTGAGCGTCATTCCTCCGGGTCTCGTGGACCACATCGAAGTCTACACGGGCGGCGCCTCGGCCATTTACGGTTCGGACGCTGTGGCCGGCGTTGTCAACGTGATCCTGAAGAAGGACTTCACGGGTCTGCAGTTCGACTCGTCCTACAAGCAGACGGACAGCAATGACGGCCAGACCTTTGATGTTAACGGCATCATGGGCTTCGACTCGGCCGACGGCAAAGGCAACGTCACCATCTACGCCGACTACCAGAATCGCCGGCCGATCTTCCAGGGCAACCGCGTTTACGGCGACCACGCCCTGAACTCGCCGTCCTTCACGGGTTGCGGCACGCCCGCGACGCACTTCGGCGGCTTCTGCTTCGGCGGCAGCTCGGCAAGCGCGGAAGGCTTCTTCTCGTTTGGCGGCCAGGGTTACTTCCCGAGCGACGACGGCGCTTCCAACAGCGACTTCGTGGCTTGTGGCCATCCCGGCCAGCCGCCTTGTAAGGTCTACAACTTCAACCCGGTGAACTACTACCAGACGCCGAACGTCCGTTATGCGTTCGGTGGCGAAGGTCACTACGAAGTCAGCAAGTTCTTCGACGTCTATACCCGTCTGACGTTCTCGGATAACCAGGTCGGCACACAGCTGGCTCCGACGCCGATCATCGCGACGTTCCAGACCAACTACGGCAACCCGTTCCTTTCGGCCCAGCAGCGCGGTCTGCTGTTCGCCGGTTGTATCCCGGGTTGCGGTCCCGACGACACGGCATCGTTCGGCTATCGCCGGCGTCTGGTCGAGAACGGCAACCGCGACGACACCTTCGACCGCACGGCCTATCAGATCGTGGTCGGAACACGGGGCGATCTCGGCGGCGGCTGGACCTACGACTTCTCGGCCCAGTACGGCCACACCGGAACGACGCAGAGCCTGACGGGCGATGCGAAGTTCAACAACTTCCAGCAGGGCTTGCTGGTTGATCCATCCGGCGTGTGCCTTGACTCGAGCGGTGGCTGCGCCCCGATCGACATCTTTACGCAGCATGGCATCTCCGGCGCTGCGCAAAAGTTCTTCACCTTGGGGATGGTCGCCATCACCCAGGTCCAGCAGTGGGACGTGCAGGGCGCCGCAGTCGGCGATCTGCATGACTGGGGTCTGCAGAGCCCATGGGCGAAGAACGCGGTCGCGGTCAGCTTCGGCGGCGAATATCGCCAGGAAGCCGCGCGGTTCACGCCCGACGACAACCTCGGCACCAGCAACGACCTTGGCTTCGGTGGTTCGCCGCCGGTGCACGGTTCGTACAATGTGAGCGAAGGCTTCGGCGAAATCCGCGTGCCGGTGATCGAGGGGATGCCGTTTGCCGAATTGCTGCAGTTCGAGGGTGCGTATCGCTACTCCTCGTACAGCCGCGCCGGCGCCGTCAGCACCTACAAGTACAGCGGCGAGTGGTCGCCGACGGATGACTTCCGTCTCCGTGGATCGTTCGAACGCGCCGTCCGTGCGCCGAACGTCTTCGAGCTGTTTTCGGCGAAGACGGTTTCGGCCAACGCCGGCAAGGACCCCTGCTCCGACCTCAACGGCGGCGCAGTCGGTTACACCACGACGGCCGCTCTCTGTCTGGCCACAGGCGTTCCGAATAACCAGCTGTTCAGCAACGGCCTCGAGTGCCCGGCCGGTCAGTGTACAGCGTTTGTCGGCGGCAACCCGAACCTGAAGCCTGAAACGGCCGATACCCGTTCTGCCGGTATCGTGTTCACGCCGACGTTCTTCGACGGCTTCACGACAACGATCGACTACTACAACATCAAGGTCGACGGCTTCATCACCGGCCTGCCTCTGCAGCTGGTGCTGAACAATTGCTATGACCCGGCGAAGAACCCGAGCCAGGATCCGAACAACCCGTTCTGTCAGCTGGTTCATCGCAACGCCAATGGTGAAATCTTCGGCGAGCCGGTGCCTCCGGGCGGCGAAGTGACGACGCTGGCGTCCAACATCGGCAAGTATCAGGTCAAGGGTTGGGATATCGAGTCCAGCTACCAGGCCAATTTCGGCGACTGGGGCATGGACCAGAGCTGGGGCGGCTTTGCCCTGGACTTCATCGGCACCTATCAGCCGACCAGCAAGTTCCAGGCGAACGGTGCGGTCACGCCGACAGCTTGCGCAGGCAAGTTCGGTTCGATCTGCATCAACAGCGCTCCGACGCCGAAGTGGAAGCATAACTTCCGCGTCAGCTGGCTGAGCCCCGACAACGACATCACGATCTCGCTGTTGTGGCGCCACATCTCGTCGGAAGACTTCGACGTGATGCGCTTCAGCGGCAAGAATGCTGGTACGCCTTGTGGGTTCAACTTCTGCGACCTCGCCGGCGACGACGATCACATCCCGGCGTTCGACTGGTTCGATCTCTCCGGCACGTGGGATGTCGGCAACGGCATCCAGTTCCGTGGCGGTGTGACGAACATCTTCGACAAGCGCCCGCCGCTGGTTGACATCAACCTCGGCGCAGCGAGCGTGGACAGCGGCAACACCTTCCCCGGCACGTATGATGCCGTCGGTCGGTTCCTGTTCGCCGGCGTCACGATCAAGTTGTAATCGGAACGACGATCCGATCAGCGAGCGGCGGCCCAAAAGGCCGCCGCTCTTTTTTTGTCCGATGGGTTGGCGTTGCGGCACAGCGCTCGGGTCACCGAACGCCCCTGGCAGTTCAGATCTTGTGGTAGTCCTGATAGGCGGACATCAGCGTGCGCACGAGCTGCTGCTCGGCCTGGTCCAGGTGCGGATTCCAGATGTCGAAGATGAGCAGAACCCGTAAGCGGTCGCTGCCGTTCCAGGCCTCGTGCTCCATCGTGTCATCGAAGATGAGCGCCTCGCCAAGCCGCCATTCCCGCGTCTCGTTGCCGACGCGGAACCAGCAGTCACCCGGCACGATGAGCGGCAGGTGCACGATCAATCGCGTGTTCGTAACGCCCGTGTGCGCGGGGATGCCCGCCTTGGGCTCCAGCGCCGAGAAGAATGCGGTCGGCGCGGCACCCGGAACGTCCGCCAGCGGCAGCGTCTCCAGCAAGGCTGCCGTCTTCGGACAGCGGGCACAGTGATCGTCCAGCCGCTTGCCGTCGCTCCAGAAAAAATAGGCATTCCACTGGGCGGCATATTCGATCTGGTTCCCCTGCGGATTGGCCAGGTACGGGCGGAACTCCGCCTTCTGCTGCTCCAGCAAAGTCTCCAGCTCGGTCCTGATCGTGTCGGTCGCCGCTTCGACTGTCCCGATCCACGGGAAGTCGGCCCGCTCGTAAAACGGGATGGCCGGCAGCCGCGGGTAGTGCAGCATGGTCGGCTGCTGCTGATAGACCTTCTTGGTTCCGATCAGGGCGGCCTTGGCCTCCTCGAACCGGATGGATTTTTCCGGACGCGGCAGATCGCGCAGGGCGCTGTCCAGATAAGTTTCCAGTTCGCCGGCATTCTCCTGAACCACCTGCCGCGCCCTTGCCGTGGTGGCACGGATCTCCGGGGGCAGGTTTTCGTCCGGCGGCGCGATCGCGAGCGCATCCCGGAACACGCGGGCCGCCTGCCGCTTCTGCCCCGTCCGGTCCAGGGCCGCACCCTTTGCCAGCAGGGCCGGCAGGAAGAACGGATCGACGCTGATCGCACGATCCAGGATCGCCAGTTCCGACGCGGTGTCTCCGAGACTGCGATACACGAAGGAGGTGTGGAGCAGGATGCCGGGCTCGCGCGGCGCGGCCTTTGCCGCCCGTTGCAGGAGGTCGAGCGCCTTGCGGGGCTCGTTGCGATAGACGGCATGCTGGCCCAGATGAAACAGCGCCTGGGGATGATCGGGTGCGGCCGCCAGCACGCGTTCCCACAGGCGCGCGGCCTCGTCCAGCCGGCCCGTTTGCATGGCCTGCTGGGCAGCATCTGCCAGCTGCTGAATCTGCACGCCGAAGTGCCCCGAAGATTCGGGAACTTATCTCATAGCCGGTGCGGCTTGTCGTCGGGCCAGATGTCGCCGTCCTGTCACAGCCTGCCGCTTCAGTGAATAGGCAAGTTCTCGGCCTTCATCTGGACGCCGCCCTGTGCAGCATCCGACAGCGCACCGATCATCGAGCGCGCCACCGGAAGCTGCTCGATGACGGAAAGGCCTTCGAGCGCCCGCACCCCAGCCGCCGTCCCGCTGAATGCGGAACCCAGGGCATCGAAGAAGCCGATCCGCTTCGGATAGATCTTGAACGCAACGCGCTGGCTCGCCGAAATGCCTGACAGCTTCTTGGCCGCGTCCACCGCCGTCCAGAAGCTGCCCAGCTGGTCGACGAGCCCTCGCGCCTTGGCATCGGCTCCTGTCCACACCCTGCCCTTCGCGATTTCCTGAACCTTGCCGATCGGAAGCTTGCGGCCGTCTGCCACCTTTTGCGTGAAGTCGGCATAAATGACATCGGCCTGGTGGTTCAGATTGGCCCATTGCTCGGGCGTGTACGCGCTCACGGCAGAGTCCATCAGCGCATTCTTGCCCACACCGATCTGATCGACGCCGACGCCGATGAGGCCAACGGATTTGCCGAATGAGACCTTGCCGGTCAGCACGCCGATCGATCCGGTCAGCGTTCCCGGCTCCGCGATGATGCGGTTGGCCGATGTGGAGATGTAGTAGCCTCCCGACGCCGCCAGCGGTCCCATGCTGACAACAACCGGCTTGCCGGCGCGCTGCGCTTTCTTCAGCGCATCCAGAATCTGATCGGACGCCGAGACCGAACCTCCCGGCGAGTCGACGCGCAGAACGATCGCCTTGATGCTGCTGTCGTGGGTGGCGTCGCGAATGGCGGTCGCATAATCGTCGCCGGCAATGACGTTGCTGCCGCCCATGCCGTCATGCGTGCCGCCATCGACGATGTCGCCCGCCGCTTCGACCAGTGCAACGTGCGGCAATGACCCGTCGCCCCAATCCTCGATGTTGTGCGCATAGCGCCTGAGGCTGACCGCCTTGGCGCCGCCACCGGCCTGGGAGATGGCCGCGTCCTTGGCGTCATCGTCGTAGCCGATGCGGTCGATCAGATGGGCGCGCTGCGCGTCCTCTGCGAATTGCGGGCTCTGTTCGAACACGGCTGCCACCGCTTGCGGCGTCAGCTTGCGGTCTTCGGCGGCGCCGCGCGTGGCGGTGTCGTACCAGGATTGCAGCAATGCCGTCGTCTGTTCGCGATCCGGCGCCGTGTAATCCTTCTCCATGAACATGTCGGCGGCGCTCTTGTAATCGGAGCGCTTGGCGATCTGCGGAACGGCATCGATCTTGTCGAACAGGCCGCGCAGGAATACGGCGCCGGCGCCCGCCCCGGCCGCTCCGAACCCGGACTTCGGCTGCATCCAGATCTGGTTCGCGCTTGCCGCCGCCAGATAATCGCCCATGCCGGCGGAGTCGAAGCCTTGCGAATGCACGACGACAAACCGGCCGCTGGCGCGGAAGCGCTTGATCGCCGCCCCGAGCTCCTCGGCCTGGGCAACGGAGATTCCGCCCTCTCCCACCCGCAGGAACAGGCCCCTCACGCGACTGTCACGCGAGGCCCGGTCCAGCGCCAGAATCGTGCCCATGGTGGTCAAAGGCCGGTTGCCGAAATCCAGACCCGGCCGGCGGCTGGAATCCGCCATCGGCGTCCGCAGATCGGCCGTCAGCACCATCTTGTCCGGCAGGCCATCGCCGTGGATGAAGCCGATCAACATCAGGATCAGCACCACCACGACCACGAAAACGATGAATTTGACGATGGAATTCAGTGTGCCGAGGGCAATGGATTTCGACCAATTCAGAAAGGCGACCATGGGCTTGTGTTCCCTGAAAATCCTCTTGGAGGCCCAGGCGATAGCCCTGCCTCGACCGAGGTTATATGGGATGGCCCTTAACGAAGGCCAAGGGCTTGGCTGCCTTGCAGTCTCCGGGATTGGCGGCCCGACGCTAGCTCCGCGCCGTCACCATCACGGGCCTCTCCCGGTAAAGGGTCGGATAGAGCGCGCGCAAGTGGGCGATCTTCGGCAGGTCGTTGACCTGGATATACAGACTCTCGGGGTGATGGATCAGATAGTCCTGGTGGTAGCCCTCGGCGGGGTAGAAGCCCTTCAGGGGCTCCAGCTTCGTCACGATCGGGCTCCCGTAGGAACGCGCCTTCGTCAACTGGGCGATGTAGGCGCGGGCGACCTTCTCCTGCTCCGGCGTCGTGAAAAAGATCTCCGAGCGGTAGCTCGGGCCTTCATCCGGGCCCTGGCGGTTCAACTGCGTCGGATCATGGGCAACCGAGAAATAGATGCGCAGGAGCTGGCCGTACGAAACCTCTTTCGGATTGAACGTGATCTCGACGGACTCGGCGTGGCCGGTCAGTTCCGTTCCCACGATCTCGTAGTGTGCGGTGGCCGCTCCGCCGCCGGCGTAACCCGACACGACGCTCGTCACGCCCTTGACGTGCTCGAACACGCCCTGCACGCCCCAGAAGCATCCGCCCGCCAGCACGGCCGTTTCGCTGGCTGCCGCGGAATGTTCATCGACAGCGGGCGATGGAAGAACGCGCGGATCGTCGGCTTTGGCAAGCTGAAACGAGACTGCAATTGTCACCAAAAGAGCAGCCGCGATGGCGGCGATCTTCGCAAGATTCGGCATCGTCATGTCAGGCTTCCTGTTTTCCGCGCGGCACGAATTTCAGCGACGCCGAGTTCATGCAATAGCGCAGGCCCGTGGGCTTCGGTCCATCGTCAAACACGTGTCCAAGGTGGGCATCGCAGCGCGCACACGAGACCGCCGTGCGTTCCATGAACAGCGAACGATCGGAGGTCTGCACGACATTCCTGCGCGAAATGGCCTGATAGAAACTCGGCCAGCCCGTGCCGGATTCGAATTTCGTTCTCGAGTCGAACAGAGCCGTGTCGCAGCACAGGCAGCGATACAGACCATCGGCATGATTGTTCCAGTAGATACCCGTGAATGGCCGCTCGGTGTCGGCGTGGCGCGTCACTTCGAAACTCTCGCCCGGGAGCTGCGCCTTCCACGCCGCTTCCGTCTTCACGACCTTCGGGACGCGCACGGAACCGAGATCCTTTCCGGCGGCCGAGAAATTCTCGATCACCACGAACGATTCGGCGGCGAAGCCCTGACCCGAAAGCGCAAGCAATCCTGCAGCGGTCGTGCCTTTGAGCAGCATCCGGCGAGAAAAATGATCCATGGCAGCCTCCGGGGCCTTAGATGGTTGCAAGAATAGGGCTTTTCAAATGATGCCGTCCAATCCAGCGGTAAAGCCCGCGTGATCAACGGCTTCCGCTTTCCTCTACGGACCAAAGCCGCACAAGGTTTCAGCGTCACAAAGGTGACAAGGAGCGTCAGCCGGGCTAACAGAAAACGTCGTTTCAGGCGACTGCCATGACGAACTCCCTGGTTTTGGTCGGCGATGTCGGCGGCACCCACGCTCGCTTCGCGGTCGCAGACCTATCGAAGCGGCCTGTTCCGTTCCACAATCGCAAAGACCTGGCCGACGCCAGCTTCACGAGTTTCGCCGACGCGGTGGAGGCCTATTTCAGCCAGGTCCATGTTCCGGAGCGCCCCAAGATTGCCGCCATCGCCGCTGCCGGTCCGGTCATCGATGGCGCTGTGACGCTCACCAACCGAAACTGGCGCCTTTCCGAAGACGATTTGCGCGGTGCCGGCTTCGAACGGGCGTTGCTGATCAACGATTTTGCGGCACTCGCTTTTTCAGCCACGGCACTTACGCCGTCGGACTTGCGTACGATCGGCCCCGACTTGGCCGGCAATGCCGACGCGCCGATCACCATTCTCGGGCCGGGTACCGGGTTCGGCGTTTCCTGCCTTGCGCGCTATCGCGCTCATGCCGTCCCGATGGCGACCGAAGGCGGCCACATCGGTTTTTCACCGGTCACGCCGGAGGAGCAGGACGTGTTGCGTATCCTCCAACGGAAGTTTGGGCACGCCTCTGTCGAACGCATCCTCTCAGGGCCGGGTCTCGAAAATCTTTATGCGGCGCTCGGCGAAATCGCCGGCGTAAAACAGCTGGACCAAATCGAGGCGCCGGAAATCCAGGCCCGCGCCGAACACGGCGATCCACTCGCGAAATCCACGCTGGAGATGTTCTGCGCGATTTTTGGATCGGTCGCGGGCGATCTTGCGCTGGCTCACGGTGCGGGCGGTGGCGTCTTCATCGGTGGAGGGATTGCCGCGAAGATCGAGCGTTTCCTGCAGAGCGGAAAATTCCGTCAGCGCTTCGAGGACAAGGGGCGCCTGTCGTATTTCGTGAAGACCATTCCCACCCGCCTGATCCTCAACAAGGATGCGGCGTTTCTCGGCGCCGCCCTTGCCAGTCAGGCTTTCGGCGCAAAGGACTGACCACCGTCAGCTCGCCGGCAACATGCGCTTTGCCGCCTCCACCAGTGCGTCGAAATCGAACGGCTTATAGATGATGTCCACGCCGGCCGCGCGCATCGCCTGGGGCAGCGGTTCCTGGGCATATCCGGTCATCAGCAGCACACGCAAGCGTGGCCTCAGCGCGAGGCCCGCCTCGGCAAGCTGGTAGCCGTTCAATCCCGGCATCTTGATGTCGCTGATCAGAAGATCGACCGGTGTTCCCGATTTCAAGATCTCGTAGCCATGGTTGCCGTCGGCGGCCTCGAGCACGTGGTACCCGGCATCCTCCAGAAGTTCGGCCGCCGCCATTCGCAGCATGCCTTCGTCTTCGGCCAGCAGAATTGTCCGATGGTGCGTCTCGCTCACTTTGCGCCCCTGCTGATGTCGTCCTGCCCCTTCGGCATGAGAATGTTGATGGCTGTGCCGTTCCCGACGGTGCTGTCGATTGCCATATATCCGCCGGACTGCCGCACATAGCCGAATGTCATGCTCAGGCCGAGGCCAGTCCCCTGGCCCATCGGCTTGGTGGTGAAGAACGGGTCGATTGCCTTGGTGCGAATCTCCTCGGACATGCCTGTTCCGGTATCGGCCACGACAAGCCGCACATAATCTCCCGGGGGCGCCTCTTCCAGACCCGGCAGCGGCCGAACGAGCCGCAGATTTTCGGTCGAGACCGTGAGCAGTCCACCCTCCGGCATGGCATCGCGCGCATTAATCACGAGATTGAGGATGACGTTCTCCATCTGGTTGGCGTCGCAAACCACCCACCAATCGGACTTGAGAAGAAGTTCGAACCGCGCGCGGTCACCGACCGAATGACGGATCAATTCGGACATTCCCTCGACCAGCGCGCTCAGATTGACCGGCTTCGGTGACAGGGGCTGGCGGCGCGAGAACGCAAGGATGCGTTGCGTGAGATTCGCCGCGCGGTTCAGCCCCTCGCTCGCGGCGTGAATGTAACGATCGACATCGCTGCGTCCCTGCGAAAGGCGCCGCTGCAGCAAATGAAGATTGCCCATGATGATGGTGAGCAGGTTGTTGAAATCGTGCGCGATGCCGCCGGACAATTGGCCGATCGCCTCCATCTTCTGACTTTGGCGCAGCGCCTCTTCCGCCTTGCTGCGTTCGGACATTTCGACAACAAGCCGGTCGTTCGCCTCGGATAGTGCGAGCGCCCGGCTTTCCAGTTCGGCATTGGCGCGCGACAAGGCGGTCTGAGCGCGCGCAAACACGAACAGCACCAGCGCCGCCATGGTCACAAGAAGCAGAATTCCCACATAGCGCGCCAGTCTGCGCGCGAGCGGTTCGATCGCGGCTCGCAAGTAGACGAAACCAACCACCTCCCGATTTTGCATCACGGGAAGCACGACGCTGAATTTGCCGCCGGATGCCTTCGGTTTTACGGCGTGCAGAACTTTCGGCAAGGGCGGATCGCCGGACCGTACGAAGCCGGCTACGGCATGTCCCTCCGCGGGATAGATGCCGACCGCCTCAAGCTGCGGATTGGCCTTCATCGCGTTGGCGTATTCCTGCGCCGCGCGATTGTCGTTGAAGACCAAAGCCGCCACCACGCCTGATGCGAGAATCTGCCCCTGCACGCGCACGACGTCGACTTCCTGGGCGCGATAGAGGCGGTCTTCGTAGAAGGCCGTCACGGCGCCGGCGAGCACCAGAATGGTGGCAGCGAGAATCGTCACCAGTGGCAGTGTCCCGCGTGGCGTGGTGGCGCTGGCCCAAGCACTCATGGCACGCCTCTCGACCTGACCACGCGCGCGAGACCGAGAAGTTTGGAGCTGATCACCAGCCCGCAGCCCGTTGCGGCGGCGTTGTCAATATCGAAGCGGACGTGATCGCCATCCACAACGAAGCCGATCATCCCATGCCCGGCCACATCCGCCGGCAGATCGGTCACGATCAGAATCGGCCGGCTCTTCAGCGCGGCGACAACCTGTGCATCTGCCGCGCTGTCGTTTCCAGTCAGATAGAGAATGTGGCACCGGGCGTCCGGTGCATTCATGGCGCGGATCGCGATCGGATGTTCGCCCTCGCGCTGGCCTGCGACGGTCGGCTGCAACGTCTCGGCGAGGCGCTGTTCGCCGACGATGCAGATCGTAAGTGGCGCCGTGGGAGAGGCGAAGGCCGAAACCGGCCAAGTGACGAATGAAGCGAATTTGTACAGGTAGGTCGCCTTGGTCTCACGCTGGGGCCGAATGCCTGCGGCCACGACAGGCGATGTGGTGGTCAAGACCGCGATCGTCGCAACGACAACACCGCAGATGGAGCGCAGCGTTCGCATCCACGGCGCCATCCGAAGGTTCGTGCATGTGCGGCGCGCCTGGCAGCCGGAAGCGTCATCGAAGTTGAAATGGCGCGCGTCCAGGAGGTTGATTCCGTTCACCGAGAGTTCGATCCCTTGGGCACGCCGCCATCCGATCCGCGCGTCGGCTTCCGTGTAGCCCGGAACGATGGAAGGCCCCTTATCGGCCAAGGCAGCCCGGTTCGCATAACTCAGCCAGATGGCTGACCGTCTCAGAGAAATACCTGCGTAATTACAATGCCTTAGTAGCGAGCCCCGCATGACCCACTGCCCCGGATCGACAACCTTTCAAAACGCAAGATGACGGATTCGAGTTCCCCCGCCCGGGTCAAGCTCGAGCGAAGCCCGAAACGCGTCGGTGTTGTCAGCGAATGCTTGGCTCGGCGCGCCAATCGCGCCATAAGCCCCCGGCATTCTCGAGGGAGCCAATCGTGTCTCAACCCGGCCAGCCTGCCCAGCAAGGGTCTGTCGCACTCTTCAACGGGCCGACTTTCCACGTCACCGGCGTGCAGGTCGTCTCCGACGGCGACGAGGTCTCGCTGTATCTCACCTCCACGCGCCACGCCTTCGGATCCGGCTCCAATCCCGTGCGCGCCGTCAATGAGATCGTAGCCCGGCTGATCATGTCGCCTGCGGCGGTCACCCGCGTCACCGAAACGCTCAAGGCCTATGCCGAACAGTCCAAGCAGGCTGGTAACTAAGCCGCTGGTGCGACTGGGGAATTCGCTGGCCCTCAGTGCCTTCGCTACCCTAGACAAGCGGAAGCTGGTTTCCTACAAGCCTCTTCCCGCGCAAGCGAGCAAGCCCAGGTAGCTCAGTCGGTAGAGCAGCGGACTGAAAATCCGCGTGTCGGTGGTTCGATTCCGCCCCTGGGCACCAGCAGCCCAATTTGCACACGATGACCAACCTCACATAGCGAGTGGTGAGCGCGGATTACAAGCAGTATTGCGGCGTTCGGTACAATGTTTGGTCCGGCCCCAGCCGGTCTCGAAATCCGCTTATTGAGCGATACTTTGACCGTAGCGCTGTCGGGACAGTAAAACCGGGCGCGGTAGCAGGGCAGCATCATTGCAGGGCTCGGGCAATTATGGCGATGATCCGATTGATCAATTCTGGATCGAGCAGGGGATACAGTATCATGATCAGTAGGGGCGCTTGTGTCGCGCTACTGAGCGCTATGCTCTTGGGATCGTGCGACCCAATGTTCAAGTGCGAAGAACGGGTACAGAGCCGTGAATTGTCTCCGAACGGTTTATACAGCGCAGTTTATTCAATTCGGGCGTGCGGTGCGACCACAGCGGATGCTTCCTGGATTCGAATCGTCCCCAGCGGAAAAAAGATGGAGGACATACAGCCTGTCGCCACATTCGAGGGCAAACTCGATAAGCCACTCTATTGGCATGGCGACACACTCGTAATTACCTACGGTTTGGCGAAACCTTTCAAGCAGGCCAAATCCTTCAACGGAATTGCAGTTCGCTATGTGCGTGATCGATCGTAGTGCGCTAGCGAAATCACCTACTTGAGTGTCGCCGCGTAAGCTCCCAATGCGAGATCACTCCAAGGCTAGCCTGTTGCACACCGGCAGGAACCATAAACATGCGCCAAGGACACACTGGTCTTGATGGTGACGATTGTCCCCCACGGCTGCCAGGCCGCGCTCACAGAGGCTGCGTTCGGTGCGCCGGTCGTAGCGACAGCCGAGACGGTGCAGATGGGTACTAGCGCGTATGCACCGGCAAGCTGGACACTGATGGTAAGGGCCGAGACGCTTGGGCTGACATCGAACGACCCGTCGTTGCCCACGACGCGAAATTCGTCGACAGGATACCCATTACAGCAATTCCTGCTGCTGCTCGGGAAGCTTGGGCTTGCGACCCGGGGCACGCCGCGCAATGGGGCGTCCGAGAATGCGTTCGAGCCTGGCGATGAACTCGGCATCGGCAAGCGGCCGTCCGCTTCCTTCCGCATCCCGGATGCGCGCAAACGCGGTGTCGTCGCCGGTATGAACCTGCGACAGGAACGCGGCAAAGTCCGCGACGCGTGAGAGCACCGGTGCGACACGCACCAGCGCATCGTCATGCCCTGCAAGATGGGCGCGCACGCTCGACCATGGCCAGTCCTCCGGCCGCGCCACAAGCCGTGCGCGGACCGGATTGAGGCTAACATAACGCACACATGCGAAGTGGTGGTCGTCATCCATTGCCACCGACGCAAACCGGCTCTGAAACAGATGCCCCGTCCAGCGACCGCGCGCATTGATGAAGTTGGTGTAGCGGCGGTGCGCTTCGCCGATGGCGCGGCCAAGTCCGTGCCCATCTCTGGGAACGGCGATGATGTGCACATGATTGGGCATCAGGCAGTAGGCCCAGATCTCCACGCGCGCGCGTTCGGCTTGCTCGGCGAGAAGATCGCGATAGACGTCCTGATCGCCGTCTTCAAAGAAGACCGGCTCGCGGCGATTGCCCCGCTGCGTCACATGGTGCGGACAGTTGGCGACGACAATGCGGGCGCGGCGCGTCATGGCTCGGCATTCGGGCACAGCGTTTTCGCGCAAGAATGGCGAACGGGTTCACGAGTGTCTAAGATTGTCGTTGCGAGCGGCGGATGCGAAAGTTCGGGGAATATGTATCCTGTCGCCGTATTCTCTAGGCGCCTGAGCCTCGCGTACCACAACGGCGCAAGCGTGGCATACAACTATTCTCCCGCCGGCGATCTAAGCCCGCTGACACACAGCATCGCCGGCGCAGGCCCTTCATACACGTTCGGATACACCAACGCGCATCAGCTTCAGTCCGAGGCCATCAGTGATTCGACCTACGCGTGGCAACCAGGCGCCAGCGCGACGGACACTTACGCCGCCGCCAACACACTCAATCAGTATCCGTCATGGACCCCGGCTGGCGGTTCGTCGATTCCGTTCACGTATGACGGCAAAGCAAACCTGACCGGCGGGACGATCGGGGGTGGCGCGTGGGCCTTCAATTACGACGCAGAGAACCGCCTGCTGACGGCAGACAAGACCGTTGGCGGCACCGTGCACGCGGCTTACGCCTACGATCCGCTTGGCAGGCGGACGCACAAGTCCGGCACGGGCGTGACCGAGACCTACTTCCTCTCCGACGGCACGGACGAGATCTTCGAATACAACAGCGCCGGCACACCAAACCGCAGGATCGTTCCCGGACCGGCTATCGACGAACCTATCTTTCAGGCATCGGGCACCGGCCTGAACACGCGGCTATACTTCCACACCAACCATCAGGGCAGCGTGATCGCGATGAGCAATGCTTCGAACGCGCTGGCGCAGGGCCCCTATGTCTACGATCCTTTCGGCAATTGTTTCTCGGGCGGCAGCCCATGCGGCTCGACGGGCGAGCCCTATCGCTTCACCGGCCGCAGGTTCGATCCCGAGACAGGCCTGCTCTACTATCGGGCACGGTATTATTCGCCTGTCATCGGGCGGTTCTTGCAAACCGATCCCGTTGGCTACAAGGCCGACCTCAATCTCTACACTTACGTTGGAAATGATCCGACGGATAACACAGACCCGAGGGGCGCTGATCCCAACTGTCCACGGGCTGCGCCCAACTGTGGCGGCGGTGAGAGCGTCGAAGGTATGGAGGGATGCAACGCGAACAACGGAGGATGCACGAAATTGGACCTCGCGGAGGCAAGGAATAAGGCCGCACAAAAGGCGACTGGTCGGGGAACCGGAAAGATAGCGGCGGTTTCCTACTATATGTTCAACATCGTCCAAATGCGCCCCTCACTTTCCGAGAGGGATCAAGCATATTTGGACGAGTACTTCGCAGAGGTCAGTAGCGAAGCCGGAACTATAGATGTTAATCCAGCTTTCGTTTTGGGAGTTGGAATTGAATCTGGCTTCGCTGACAACGGAACATATCTGCGAACCGGAGATGCATTTGGAATGACTGGCGGAAGTACCAAACATATGGAGAGATTTAGCTCTCCCGATGAGAATGTGCTAGCGTGGTTCAAACAATGGGGTGCGCGCGTTTCTGGCACCGGAAACAACGAGAACGCATTCATAAACGCATTGGAGGGCGAGGATCCCCAGGGCCACGCTGTTCCGGGGCAGCTAAAATATAACAGTAAACACGAAGTGTACTGGAAGGGGATGATCCGGTCCGGCATTGGTCAAATGCAGAGGGATTTGCCCATTTACGAGTACGTGAGGGTACTACCATGAGAAAGAATAAGGCAAAGCTTGTCGTTCTTGCGACAGTTGCCGCGACACTCAGCATTCTGCTGTCGCAAGGGCCAAGCGCAGCCAAGACATACCGGAACAGAGAGTTCGGAATTGTGCTTACAGCTCCGACGAGCCTCCAGGTCTGTGCTCACGAAGAAGCCTCGCACCAGCATGGATTTAATATTCTTCTTGATCGCAATTTGTCGAATTGCGACGACCCGCTTCATCATCGCGTGATCTCACTCTTCGCTTTCTATAACGTCACGACCGATACCGCGACGCTAGATGAGCTATTGCAGTGGACCTGTAAGGAGGTCTTGAACGCTCCGTGCATCCGTCCACCGAGGGGCTTACGATTTCGAGAGCACGCTAGCGCCGCCGGAGAGGTGCGGTTCTCAAACGGGCTGGTCAGCATCACCGTGGTCACACAGAACAATACTATGCCAACTCCACTGAACTATGTAGCAACTCTTACAACGGACGGCGCGCACACCGCACAGGACCTTCGCGTGTTTTCAGAGGTGCTCAGAGGTATTCGAATTGTACCGCCGCATTGATGCTCTTTGCTGACGGCCGCAAAAACCGGCGTATCGGCTGCGTACGCGTACGATCCGCTCGGGCGGCGAACGCTCAAGTCCGGCACTAGCGTGACCAAGATCTATTTCTTGTCCGGCGGCACCGTCGAAGTCTTCGAATCCGTGACGTTGGGGTATGTGCGGCGACCTGATTTGGTGAATTGGTGCGCTATTGAGCGCGGAGAGCCCTCCGGCGGGTCCGGATGGTATCGGCCGAATATCCCACGACACGCAGCCACGCAAAATGGTCTTCAAGGTCCCGATGAAGCAGGAGGGCGGGTGGACAAACGCTCTTCCTCTTGTATGCCCCCAGCGACCGGCCCCGGCTTGCTCCGGTAGTGCGTGCCTTGCGATGGGCCGGGCTTCGCCGTGATAAGCAATTCTGGGTCAAACGGCATGGAATCGGCGGTCATATGGTCCTCCTTGTGCTGTGAGAAGGACGATGATTATCGGGGTCGATTTTCTAGCGCCGTCCACTCTGCAAGCGAACTGATTGATGTACGGTGCCGCGCTTGTGCGAGAATCGCTGTAGTGAGACAATACGAAGACAAATGAAACCGGGCATGTGCTAACCCTTTGAGACCCCGTAGCTCAGCAGGATAGAGCGGCAGATTCCTAACCTGAAGGTTGCCCTTTTCTGTCGTCTAAGCGATTTGCCCCTCGCCGTGTTTGCATAGCTGAACATTGCTGCGCTCTGAAGCGCACCTGATGGCCCCGTCCGCGCAAAGAATTTGTTGGTATTTTTGAAGGTCAAAGGGCGATGGGGCAGAGAGAAATCGCAGTTATTTCAATTGGATAACGCTCCTTGATGCGCCGCCCCTGGGCACCACATAGCAGAACATGCCGGCGCATATCTGAAGGTGGTTGAACAATATTCAGGCCGCCGACGCAGTATTGTCGCGCGAGGGCTTTGACCGTTTCACCGGAGAAGCGAGATCAGCCCTTGCAGCATTTGGACCGGCGCCGGTGGGCAGCCGCGGATGTAAAGATCGACCGGGACGACATGCGACACGCCACCGATACAGGCATAGCTTGCGGCGAATATCCCGCCATCGAACGCGCAATCGCCGACCGCGACAACCCATTTCGGATCGGGCGTCGCCACATAGGTCCGCTCGAGCGCCTCACGCATGTTCTTGGTGACCGGCCCGGTCACCAGCAGCACATCGGCATGCCGCGGCGAGGCGACGAAATTGAGGCCGAAGCGCTCCAGGTCGTAGAACGCATTGTTGAGCGCATGAATTTCCAGCTCGCAGCCATTGCATGAGCCGGCATCGACCTGCCGGATCGCCAGACTGCGGCCGAGCCGCTGGCGCGCCCGCTGTTCCAGCGAACGGGCAAGCTCGGCAAGCATGGCCTCGTCTTCAGGAGGAGGCAGTTCGGTCAGCACGCCGCTGAGGCTTTCGAGCAGGACTTTGCGCATGTTAGAGATCGTGTCCCGAGTAGGAGCAGTTGAAGGATTTGTTGCAGAGTGGGAAATCCGCGACGATGTTGCCCTCAATCGCGGCTTCCAGCAGCGGCCATTGAAACCAGGACGGATCGCGCAAATGGCAGCGCGCGATGGTTCCGTCCGGGCCGATGTGCAGCCAGACGAAGATGTCGCCGCGAAATCCCTCCACCACTGCGGCGCCTTCGCACGAACAGGCGGCCGGTTTGACGGAGTCGCGGCAATCGCCCTCCGGCATCCGGTCGAGAATCTGGCGGATGATCGAGACGCTCTGCCCGATTTCGCGAATCCGAATCCAGACGCGCGCGTTGACATCGCCGTCCTCGAGTATGGGCACGTCGAAGGTAAGCTGATCGTATGGCGGATAAGCGAGCGCTTTCCGCGCGTCGAACGCGCGGCCCGAAGCGCGGCCGATGAATCCGCCGCAGGCATATTGCCGCGCGAGTTCCGGCTTCAGGATTCCGGTGCCGACGGTACGGTCCTGCAGCGAGGCCGTCTTGTCATAGAGTTCGGTCAGCCGCGGCAGGCGTTTGGCGACTTCCTTCATCAGGCCGGAGATCGCGGCGGCCCCCTTGTCATCGAGATCCGCATCAACTCCACCAACGACGATGCGATCGCGCATCATGCGATGACCGAAGCAGCTAGCCGAGGTGCGCAACACGCGCTCGCGCACCACCGCGCATTGCGCCAGCATGATCGCAAACGCAGCATCGTTGCAGATCGCCCCGAAATCGCCGAAGTGGTTTGCGATGCGCTCGAGCTCGGCCATCATCGCGCGTAGCCAGATCGCGCGCGGCGGCGACTCGACGCCGAGTGCTGCTTCCGCCGCGCGCGCAAAGCCATAGGCATAGGCGACCGTGCTGTCACCCGAGGTGCGGCCGGCGAGACGAATGCCGCGGTCGAGATCGGCCCCTTGCATGAGCCTCTCGGTGCCCTTGTGGGCGTAGCCAAGCCGCGCTTCGAGCCGCACGATGGTTTCGCCGTTTGCCGTGAACTGGAAGAAGCCGGGTTCGATGATACCCGCGTGCACCGGACCGACGCCGATCTTGTGCAGACTCTCGCCCTCAGCCGGAAGGAAGTCGTAGGGCTGCAGGCCCGGCGAAACGGTCTCCGCCCGCGCAAGCGGATGCGTGACATTCCAGCGGCCGTGATTGAGCCAGGGCCGCGCATCCGGCAGGCCCTCGGGTTCGAGACCGAAGAGTTCGCGTGCTGCCCGTTCCAGCCGCAGCGCCGGGGGATGGGATTGCGCAATCGAGGGATAGCGCCCATCCGCACATTCGAACGTGAGCACCGCGACATCGCCGGCGCTCGCGTCGCGCACTGCCATGTGCACGGCCTGGGGCTCGCCCCACAGCGCGACGAGATCCCATTGCCCTCCGGCAAGCTGCGCTCGCGCGTGCAGCCAATCGTCCTTGCTCACCACGGCGCGCGGCCATGGCCGATGAGTGTCGATCTTTTGGATGCCAGAGAATGTGTCGAGAATGCCCATCGCGCGTCAGCCCAGAAGGTGCGCCACGTTGCGAAACCAGGCCACGATCGGTCCCGGAAGATAGAGCCCGGCGATCAGCACGATCGACAGATGCGCGACAAACGGCAGATACGACGCGCGATCCGGCGCCATGCTTCCGCGCGGCTCGCCGAACACGACGCCGCCGAGCTTGAGGAACAATGCGCCGATGGCAATCAGCAGGCCGAGCACCAGTGGAATGGCGAGCAGCGGCGCGCGCGCAAAAGTCGAGCTGACGACAAGGAACTCGCTCATGAAGATGCCGGACGGCGGCAGGCCGACAATCGCCGCCACGCCGATCACGAGCGCCCACGCAAGCACGGGATGCGTCACGCTGAGACCGCCGATCTCGGTCATATTCTGCGTGCCCTTCACCTGCGCCACGTGGCCGACCGAGAAGAAGATCGCCGATTTCGTGAGGCTGTGCATCGTCATGTGCAACAGGCCGGCGAAATTGGCGAGCGGCCCGCCCATGCCGAAAGCGAAGGCGATGATGCCCATGTGCTCGATGGAGGAGTAAGCAAAAAGACGTTTGATGTCGTGGCGGCGATAGAGCATGAACGCCGCGAACAACAGCGACAGAAGCCCCAGCGCGATCATCAGCGGGCCCGGCGCGAAGGTATGGCCGTTTGCGGCGAGCAGCATCTTGAACCGCAGCACGGCGTAGAGCGCGACGTTCAGCAGCAGTCCCGAGAGCACGGCCGAGATCGGCGTCGGGCCTTCGGCATGCGCATCCGGCAGCCAGGCATGCAGCGGCACGAGCCCAACTTTCGTGCCGTAGCCGAGCAGGAGGAACACGAAGGCAAGGTTCAGCATGGCCGGATCGAAGCCGGCAACGCGCTGCATCAGCTCCGTCCAGGCCATTGCGCCGAGGCCAGCGCCAATCACCGGCCGCGCCGCCATGTAGACGAGAATCGTGCCGAACAGCGCCAGCGCGATGCCGACGCTGCCGAGAATGAAGTATTTCCACGCCGCCTCGAGCGCCTCATGCGTGCGGTAAATGCCGACCATGAGAATGGTGGTGAGCGTCGCCAGCTCGATGGCCACCCACATCAGCCCGATGTTGTTGGCGATGAGCGCCAGGTTCATCCCGAACATCATGAACTGGAACATCGCGTGATAGAACCGGAGATAGACGGGCGTAAGGCGCCCGATCTCGATCTCGTGGGCGATGTAGCTTGCGCTGAAGATGCTGGTCGTGAAGGCGACGAAGGTGTTCAACACGACGAACACGATGTTGAGGTCGTCGATCTGCAGGAGCAGCGTCGAGCCCGGCCGTTTCACGAACAGCAGCAACGCCGCTCCGAAGGTGAGCGCGCTCGCCATGACGTTCAGCCGCGCCGACCAGCGATAGTTCGGCAGGAGTGCGAAGGCGCCGGCCGCGAACAAGGGAATCAGCAGGACGAGATTGACCGGATTGAACGGCACGCTCATCGGCGCTCACCGCGGAAACGGTCGAGGGCCTGCAGCTCAATGCTGTCGAAGCGCTCGCGGATGCGGAACAGGAAGATGCCGATGACGATGAAGGCGATCAGCACTGAGAAGGCGATGCTGAACTCGACGACGAGCGGCATGCCCTTGGCGCCGGTCGCGGCGAGCACGAGCCCGTTCTCGAGCGACATGAAGCCGATCACCTGCCCCACGGCATTGCGGCGCGACACCATCATCAGGAGCCCGAGCAGCACGATCGAGAGCGCAAATGCGAGGTCCTCGCGGGCGTACGGGTCGGCGGCGGCCGCCGTCACGCGCATCATCACGACCACCGACAGCGCGACCAGACAGATGCCGGCCAGCATGGTGAGGCCGATGCCGACGACGGTGTCGATCTCGCGATGGATGTTCAACCGCTCCACGATCCGCCGGAGGGCCGCCGGAATGACCATCGCCTTGAAGATCAGCGCGATGGCGGCGGTGATATAGAGATGCGGCGCGTCCTGCACATAGGCTTGCCAGCCCACCGAGAGCGTCAGCACCACGGCATGCAGCGCGAACACGTTTATCAGCGCGTACATGCGGTCCTGGTAGAGCATCACGAAGCTCACCAGCACGAGCCCGCCGGCCAAGAGATGCGCAACGTCGAAATCGAGGCTGTGCATCTCAGAGCGTCCGCGACACGAACAGGAGGAGCGTGCCGAGCAGGCCCAGCATCAGCGCCGCGCCGAGAAAGTTCGGCACGCGGAACACGCGCATCTTGGCCGTCGTGGTTTCGAACAAGGCAAGCAGGACCGCGCCGACGGCCAGCTTGACGATGTAAGCGGCGGTGCCGGCAACAAAGGCGAGCGGCGGGCTCTCCGCATGGGCGAGTCCCCATGGCGCAAACAGGCAGGCGATCAGCGAGATATAAAGCAGCAACTTCAACTGTGCCGAAAGCTCGATCATCGCGAGGTGCCGTCCCGAATACTCGAGCACCATGGCCTCGTGCACCATGGTGAGTTCGAGGTGAGTGGAGGGATTGTCGACCGGAATGCGCCCATTCTCGGCAACTGCAACCAGAACCAGCGCCACGGCGGCGAGCCCCAGCGACACGCGCAGGCCGACATGGGCAAACGTCATGGTCTCCGCGATCACGGAGAGCTGCGTCGAGCCAGCGATCAGCGCGACCGTGAATACCATCATGATCATGGCCGGTTCGGCGAGCGAGGCGATCATCATCTCGCGGCTCGATCCGATGCCGCCGAAGCTCGTGCCGATGTCGAGGCCCGCGAGCGCGAGAAAGAAGCGGGCGCTGCCAAGAAGCGCCACGATGGCGATGAGATCGGCGGACCAGCTGAACAGCAGACCGGCTGCAAATGTCGGAACGAGAGCGGCCGCAACCCAGATTGCGGCGAAGATGAGATACGGCGCCGAGCGGAACAGCCAGGACGCATGCTCAGCAAGCACGGCCTCCTTGCGCAAGAGGCGGGCGAGATCGCGATAGGGCTGGAAGATCGAAGCGCCGCGCCGGCGCTGGAAACGCGCCCGGCACTTGCGCACGAATCCGGTGAGCAGGGGGGCGAGCGCAAGCACGATCACCATTTGGCCGCCTTGCACGAAGAGATCGCGGATCAGCTCCATATCGCGATCCCCAGAAGCAGCACGATCAACGCGAAGAAGACGAAGCTCAGATACTGACGGATGGTGAGGAACTGGAATGCGTTCAGCCGGCGCGACACCACCGATACGGCAAACGCGATCGGCGCGTAGAGCGTCTCCCACGGCACGTCATGCATTTCGACGGCAAGCGCGGCTGGCCGCGCATCGCCCGGCGGCGGCATCGCCACGCGCTCGCGCGCACGGAAGATCACGGTTCCGAACACGCGCCGGATCGGCTGCGCGAAGCTTCCGGCCGTGTATTGCAGGAGCGGGCTCGCATTCGGCGTGCCGCAATCCCAGGCCGGCGCCCGCCGTACGGCACGTGAAGCGAAGCGGTGAATTGCCGAAATCATGAGCGTCGCGGAAATCGTGATGAACAGGAACACCAGGAGCCCGTTGTAGGAACTGCGGCTCTCGGCGATCGGAATGATGGTGAGCCAGGGCAGGAAGCGCTGCGCCGGCATCTGGCCGTGCACCAGAAGTCCTGTTGCGGGCGAGATCCAGTCGATGGCGAGCCCGGGAAATACGCCGAGCAGCAGACAGAGCGCGGCAAGCGCAAACATCGCCGCAAGCGAGAATCCGTCGGTCTCCGCCGCTTGTTCGGCCTGTGGCGTGCGCGCGCGGCCGAGAAATGTGATGCCGAACGCCTTCACGAAACAGGACGCGGCAAGCGCCGCCGACAAGGCAAGCGCCGCGCCTATCACCGGCACGAGTAGCCGCAATCCCCATTGCGGCAAGGTCGGGCTCAGGAAGATCGCCTGGAACGTCAGCCACTCCGAGACGAAACCATTGAGCGGCGGGAGCGCGGAGATCGCCGCGGCTCCGACGAGGAAGGCAAAGGCGGTCTTCGGCATCCGGTGGATGAGACCGCCCAGGTGCTCCATGTCGCGCTCGCCCGTCGCAGTGAGCACGGCGCCGGAGCCGAAGAACAACAGGCTCTTGAAGACCGAGTGATTGAGGACATGCAGCAGTGCCGCCGTCAGTGCGAGTGCCGCGGCAAACACCATGCCGTTCACGCGGAAGGCGAGCGCGAGCCCCAGCCCGATGAAGATGATGCCGATGTTCTCGACGGTGTGATAGGCGAGCAGCCGCTTCAGATCGTGCTGCATCAGCGCCTGCAGCACGCCAAGCACGGCGGTTGCGCCGCCGAGTGCGAGCACGACCAGGCCCCACCACCACTCGGGCGGGCCGAGCAGATCGAACACGATGCGGATGAAGGCGTAGACAGCAACCTTCGTCATCACGCCGCTCATCAGCGCGGACACATGGCTGGGCGCCGCCGGATGGGCGAGCGGCAGCCACACATGCAGCGGCACGAGTCCCGCCTTCGAGCCTGCGCCAAGCAGCGCCAGCACCAGGACGAGCGATGCGAGCGCCTGCGGGTGCGACTGCCGGATCGTGTCGAACGCATAGCCGCCGCTCGCGCCGGCAAGCAGTCCGAACGCGAGCAGAAGGCAGAATGTGCCGAAGCTCGCCATGATCAGATAGATGTAGCCGGCGCGCACATTCTCGCGCTCCCTGTGATGCGAAACCACAAGCGCCCAGGAACTCAGCGACATGAATTCCCAGGAGACGAGAAACGTGAACGCATCGGCGGCGACGACGACAAGGTTCATGCCCGCAAGAAACGCCGGAAAGAACGGCAACACGCGCGCAGGCTCCGCCTCGTGTTCGCCATAGCCGATCGCATAGAGACTCGCGATTGCGCCGCCAAGATTCACGACAGCCAGGAAAAAGGCCGCGAGCGGGTCTAGATGAAAGTGCGCCCCGAGCCAGGGCAGTCCGATCGGCAGCACGAGATCGCTGGCGGGTGCGCCGAGGCGGATAGCGCCGGTTGCAAAGGCGAAGGATGTGACGATGAACGTCGTTCCATAGATCGCCCGCGAGCCGAACTCGGTTCGGGCGATCGCGATAGCGAGTAAGTTTGCGATTAACAGCGCGGCGACACTCGCAAGCACGATGACCAGCGCCATGTCAGCTCTTCGCCTCCGGTGGCCTCATTCTCAGTCGCACACCACGACCGCCACCCGCACTCGCGGCTCCGTCGCCGATCAGTTCAATGCCCGCGCCGTCCAGCGCGCCAATGAGCTTCATCAGAGAATCGACATTGCCGCGTATGACCCCGTCGCTCGCCTCCATCCGCTGGATCGTCGGCACAGAGAGGCCGGATATCTCAGCGAGGACACGCTGGTCGATCCCGAGCAGAGCGCGCGCTGCGCGCAGCTGGGCGGCCGTAATCATGTATTGCCTCGCTGGAAAGCCGCGTGGATCTGTCCAATGCCAAACTACTAATAATTGTCGATAATACGTGAGTTATGATATGTCAAGCATCACATTTCGACGTTGTGTCTGCCACCACGGTTCGACTGGATGGGGCGCCTACAGGCTAAACTCTTGCACAACGCGAGGCTTCCTGATGTGGCAAATGTGCAAGCCGGCGGTAGTTGCGGGTGCGTGGCAGCTGTGTGCGATTGTTGCTCTGACAAGCATCGGGCTGATCTATCAGGAACGCCACCAGTTCGGTGAAACCTACGCGCGTCTCACCGCATCGCTTCAGCGTGCGGCAGAACGCATTCGCATGGCTTCCCGAAGTATGAATCCTTCCAATCCCAATCAAGCAGCCATGATCCTGTTGGTCCAACTGGCAATCGGCACTTTGGGTTTTCTGGCACCGCTCCTGGCGCGCGACGCCGGTGTAGATGAACGAGCAGCTTCGCCGGGCAGTTTAGCCGTAGTGGCTTCGTCAGCACTTTACAGTATCGCCGTGGCCGGATTGGGAACCATGGTTCGTGCCGTGCAAAAGGCAGTAGCTCCCAGTTCGATTTCGGACTCATGACCTGAAGGCCACAAGTTAGAATCCTGTGCCCGCAGCCAACGCCCTTCGCCCGCTCGGCGTGCTTGCGTAGCTGAACATTGCTGCCCGCTGAAGCGCAGCCGATGCTCCTGTCCGCGCAAAGAAATCGTCGGTATTTCTGAAGGTCACAAAACGTTGCCCAAGTGAGAAAAATAAGTCGTTTCAATTAGATAGCGATGTTTTTCACGCCGCCCCTGGGCACCATATCGCTGAATATGCCGCCACGTCGCTGAAGGTGCGTGAACAATTTCCCGGCCTCCAAGGATCCTGCTGGCAACTCATCTCACACAGTTGCCGCGTGAATTATTCCGGCGCGAAGCTCGTCCTCAGGGAATCAGGCCGCAATCAACTTGTCGTGTCGGCGGAGCTGCACAGTTGTTTTGACCAAAGAAATGCAGAGAAGTGATGGGGTCGAGGGTTGGTCATGGCTGAAAAAACGCGATCCGCATCGCTCAACCGCCGCGAATTTGCGGTTGCCGCTGCCGCGATGGGCGCGTCATTGGCGTTTTCCGCGCCCGCGGCGCGCGCGTCCAAACGCTCCTGGAAGGAACGCCGGGATCTCTATCCCCAGGGCGTGGCATCGGGCGATCCGACATTCGACAGCGTGATCCTGTGGACGCGTTGCCCGCCGGCGTCCGGAAACACCGCCGCGAAATTGGCCGTCGAAGTTTCGCAAGACGAGTCGTTTCAAAACGTGGTCGCGACGGCCCTTGTGGTGCCGGCGGCCGAGAACGACTGGACGGTGCGCGTCCTTGCCGCCGGCCTCAAGCCGGCAACGACCTATTGGTATCGCTTTAGCGACGCTCGCGGCATGGGCAGCCGTATCGGGCGCACCAGGACTGCACCCGCGGACGATGACGATCGCCCCGTGAATTTCGCGTTCGTCAGCTGCCAGGACGAGAACACCGGCTACAACAACGCCTACCGGCGCATGCTGTACGACGACCGCCAGAAGCCCGAGGCCGACCAGCTCGATTTCGTGCTGCATCTGGGCGATTTCTTCTACGAACTCGTGTGGTATCCCGAGGATCGCACCAAGCCCTACTACTCGCGCAAGATCCGCGACATCGTCCGCTATCCTACCGGGCGCAAGATTGCCGATTATCACATCCCGGTCGATCTCCCCGATTATCGCGCCGCCTTCAAAGGCTATCTCGCTGATCCCGAGCTCGCCGATGCGCGCGCGAACTGGCCGTTCGTCTGCATGTGGGACAATCACGAATTCTCCTGGCGCGGATTCCAGGGCCTCACCGACGACGGCAAGGGCGTGGTCGGCGCGCAAACGCGCAGAGTCGCCGCGGCGCAGGCGTGGTTCGAATACCAGCCGGCGCGCGTGCGGAAGGTGGGCAACCAGGATTTGAACCGGTTCGACGCGCCCAACGTGGTCGACGCGGACGTCGCGAAATTCGATTACCAGGGCCGCATCGCGGAAGAGCCCAACAACATCGCCGCGATCAACGGGCTGAAGCTCTTCCGCCATCTGCGCTGGGGAAAAAATGTCGAGCTCATCCTGACCGACAACCGCAGCTTCCGTGGCTATCTCGTGGCCAACGACGACCGCGCGTCCGAGCCGCTGGATACATCCGCGTTCCTCGATCTGTTTCCGCAGGAGGCGGCGGAAATCCTCGATGCGGGAAAAGCCTACAATGACGGCCATCCGCCGGACATCATCACCTTCGGGAGCAAGCAGCTTGCCAACTACCGCAAGGACAAGGAGCCGCAAAGCATTCTAGGCCAAGAGCAGAAGGCGTGGTTCCTCGAGCAGCTTCGCGGTGCGAAGGCGACCTGGAAAATCTGGGGCAACAGCCAGGGCTCGCTCGACGGACGGTTCGACATGAAGAACCTGCCGCCGGAATTGGGCAAATGGCCGGGCCGCGACTACGGCATGCTCTGGATCGACGACTGGCAGGGCTACCGCTACGAGCGCGGCGAAATCCTCGATTTCGTGAAGGCCAACGGCATCACCGGCGTGACATCGGTGTGCGGCGACCGTCACTGCTTCATGGCCGGCGTGCTTTCGAAGGCCCTGCCGCCGCAGGATTACGAACCGGTCGCGCTCGAATTCGTGGGATCGTCGATCTCCTCGCCCGGGGCCGTCGAGGTGTATGAGACGAATGTACACGACACGGAAAAGCTGCACGCGCTCCTGGTGCGGCGCCCGCCGGGGAAACTGCCCGAGCCGATGGTGAACTTCACCATGCTGCACGGCGTCGCGGCGAGCCTGACCTACGACAAGACCGGCGACGTGAAGCAGGCGTTGGCCAGATCGAATCCCGAAGTCGCCCCGCATCTCACCTTCGCGGACCTCGGCGGCCACGGCTACAGTGCGGTGCGCGCGTCGTCCGACACGCTGGAGACGGAATTCGTCTGCATCCCGCGGCCGATCGAACGCAGCACCGCGGATGATGGTGGACCTGTAATGTATCGCGTCCGGTTTCGCGCGAAGATCTGGCAGCCCGGCCAGGCGCCAACGCTGGAACGCGAGGTCATCGAAGGGGCATTGCCATTCTCGACATGACCTTCGTGCGACGCGATGTGCTTTTGAAGTGGCGGGGCACCACACGTATTTCGCTGTGTCGCCACATCGTTGAGCATCGCTGCGCATAGAAGAGCATCGCGTTTTCGCGATCGATCAGTCAACAAGGGTTTCAGGCAGCGCGCGAGTTTGTCATCGCGTGCGGCGGCCCTTGTCACGACTCACAAAGGAGAGAAAGCCGGCGGCCATAAAATCGGCCATGCGCGCCTTGACGGACGCGAGATCGCCCGATTTGCACAGGCCGTTCGACAGGCGGTCAAGGCGGCCGCTGCGCGAGAGGGAATGCATGAAGCTTCCCGTCACGAAGTGGTAGCCCCAGAAAATGTCCTGTTCCGGAACGCCCGGCAGCGCCTTCTTCAGCAACCCGATCAGCTTCAGCACGACAGGATCGAAATGCTGATCGAACATGGCCGCACCTTCCGGCGTGTTCGACACCTGGGAGCCGAACGCGCCGTAGTTTTTCCACCCGTCCCCACCTGTGATGTAGGTGTTGAAGTCCGTGTCGAGAAAGGCATGCAGCGCGCCGGCCACGGTCGGTTTTCCCTTCACGCTCTTCTCGTACACGTCGAGCGCCTTGATGCGGCGTTCGCTTGTCACGGGCGCGCGCCGGACGAAGACCGCCGTGAACAGGGCGAACTTGTCCTCGAAGTAGTAATGCATCAAGGACGTGTGGACGCCGACCTTGAGCGCCACGTCGCGCAAGGTCACGCCGTAGAGGCCATGCTTGGAGAACAGGAGCTCTGCTGCATCCAGAATCTGCTCGAGCGTTTCCGCGCGCTGCTCGGCCTTTGTGCGCGGCAGCTTTTTCGACGGCACCTTTCGCGCAGACTTTTTCCTGGAACGCGTCATCCCTCGGCCTTTGTTTGGTACACCGACGATAAGTCCAGCCGCGGCCCGCAGCCCGCTAGCTCCTTGCGTATTCCTCGCGAAGGCGATTCTTGTCAATCTTTCCCGTGGCCGCCAGCGGCATTTGCGTCACCTGGATCACCTGGTCGGGAATCCACCAGTCCGCCACATTGCCGCGCAGCGCATCGAGAAGCTCCTGATCGTCCAGCGTTTGGCTCTTCTGCGGTTCCACGATGAGGACAGGCCGTTCGCCCCATTTCGGATCCGCCTTGCCGATCACGGCAACTTGCCCGACACCCGGCAGACGGCCGACGATGCTTTCGATCTCGCCGGGATTGATCCACTCCCCGCCCGATTTGATCAGGTCCTTGGAGCGCCCGGTGATGGTGAGATTGCCGTCGTCGTCAAGGATGGCGAGATCGCCGGTGTCGAAATAGCCTTCGTCGTCGACAACATCCTTGCCGGCCTTGAAATATCGTTGCACGACACTCGCGCCCCTGGCCTTGAGATGGCCGGTGACGTTCCTCTGTTGCGGCAGGGTCTGGCCTCTGGCGTCGGTGAGCTTGAGGTCGAGCCCGAGAGGCGGCTTGCCGGATGCCACGGCGTGACTCAGCCCTTGCGCCGGAGCAATCGTGCCCAAGGGCGAAAGTTCCGTCATGCCCCAGCTCGTCTGGACGCGCGCCTGGAGACGCTGCTCCATCCGTTCGATCAGTGCGTCGGGACATCTCGAACCGCCGATGATCACGCGCTGCAGCGTCGGCACGTCTTCGCCCGTCGCATCCAGATGATCGATCAGCCCAAGCCACACCGTCTGCACGCCAGCGGCGACGGTCACGCCCTCCTCGCGAATGAGCTTCGCCAGTCGCGCTCCATCGGTGTAACGGCCCGGCAGAACGAGTTTGGCGCCGACGGCCGGTGCGGCGAACGGAAAAGCCCAGGCATTGGCGTGAAACATCGGGACGGCGACCAGAACGGAGTCGGCCGGCGTCAGCGCGACGGCGTCCGCCTGGAGCGCGCGCAAGGTGTGAAGGTAATTTGAACGGTGCGTGTAAAGCACGCCTTTGGGAGCACCCGTCGTACCAGACGTGTAGCAGAGACCCGCAGGACTCTCCTCGTCGAACTTGCCCCATTCCGTTTTTGTACCACGTTCCGCAAGCAGGGTTTCGAAGGCGAAGGTCGTGCGATCGGCGATGCCACCTTCGTGCTTGGCCCCATCCAGCAGCACAATGGTTTCGACGCATGGACAGCGAAGCGCGATCTCACGCGCTACGTCGGCAAGGCCGCTGCCGGCCATGAGCACGCGGTCTTCGGCTTCGTTCACGATCGCCGCGAGGTGGCCAATGGTCAGACGCGGGTTCAGCGTGTGGCAGACGAATCCCGCGCCCATCGCGCCGTAGTAGACCTCGAGATGATGCTGGGTATTCCAGGCCAGCGTGGCGATGCGGTCGCCGGTTTGAAGACCGAGCGCTTTCAGCGCGCCCGACAAACGGTTGCTACGTTCGCGCAGCGTCGCATAGCCGATATACGAGATCGCGTTCGACTGTCCCGCGGAGACAATCTCGGCATTCGGATGCCACTTGGCGGCGTGGTCCAGAAACTTGTCAACTGTCAGAGCATAAGGTTGCATGGGCACTTGTTGATTTGAGAAATGAGGCCGCCGGCATCCCCCAGCCGGCGGCCAGGTGCCCCCCGTTAAAACGTTTTAGACAGGCTGAATCCGAACTGACGCGGCGAACCCGCCCAGCGAATGTTCGAGTTCATCGCCGCGATGTAGTGCTGATCCGTGAGGTTCATGCCGTAGAGCGTCGCCGTCCAGCTGCCGTACTGCCAGGCCAGTTGCGCGCCAAGGATGTTGCGCGGATCCAGCCGATCGCCGAAATCGGGCCGGTCGAACAACGTCGCCCACTGATCCGATACGTGGCCGAAATTGACACGCGGCGTGAGCCGGCCCAGATCGCCCATCTCAAACGTGTACTGCGCGCTGATATTGAAGGTGAAGTCCGGCGCGTAGCTCTGCGGATGGCCGCCGAGATTGGTACAGAAGATCGTCGCCGGGCCGGTTTTCGGATCGCACGGCACGGGGCTGATCGTGATACGCGGATCGCTGGCGTAGAACGTGCCGAGCGAGCTGTGCATGATACCGATGCCGCCATTGATCTCGAATTGCCCGAACACGGCCGTGGCTTCACCCTCGAAGCCATAGATTTTCGTCGTGTTGGGGTTGTTCACCTCGAAGCCGAAGGTCGGGAAGTTCGGATATCCGATCGTGACCTGGAAGTTGTGGAAATCGTTGTAGTAGGCGTCCAGATCGGCAACGAGATGGCCATCGAGCAACGTCGATTTCCAGCCCGTTTCGAACGAGGTGACGGTCTCACCCTTGAACGGCGCGGGCTGGCCGAAGCCAACCGGCACGTTCAGTCCGCCGGGCTTGAAGCCGGTCGCAACAAATCCATAGAGGAAGTTGTCGTCGTTCAGGTTCCAGTCCAGCGCCACCTTGTAGGAGAAATTGGTATCGCTCGCGCTCTGCACATCCTTGATGAACGTGCCGTATTGCAGAACGTCCACGTCATTCTTGGTCGTGTGCGTCGTATAGCGGCCGCCGACATCGAGCTTGAGATCGTCCATCAGCTTGATGCTGGCGTTACCGAACACCGCATACGTGCTCTCGGGGTTTGTGCCCTGGAGCTGATAGTTGAAGGCGGGAATGAAAATCGGCTGGTACAGGTCGATGTCGAACTGATATGGCGGCAGGAAGTTATAGTGCAGCCATTGCGCGAAGCCGCCGAGCACCCAGGTGACGCGGCCGGTATCCGGCGAGATCAGGTTGAGTTCTTCCGAACCGAGCGAGGTGTCGACAGTGTCGTAGAACGTCTCGTCCGGTGAGAAAGGAATAGACGAGTCCGTCCCGTCCAGATCCGCCCGATAGCGCGAGTTGCTGTCCTGCCAGGCCGAGATGGACCTGAGCGTGATTCCGTTGTCGAACACATAATCGACCTTGAGCGACGCGCGGTAGAACCGGTCGATCGCACCTTCCGGCGCGTTGGCGCTGATATGGAACGGATCGGTCTTGTTCGGGATGGGATGAAACGGATCGAGGGTAGCGAATGATGCCGGATCAGCCGGATATCCGCCATTGTTGAGGTAGTCGGTATCGATCTTGAACAGCACCGTCAGCGCGTTCACCGGCTTCCACAGCAGGCTCATGCGGCCCGCGGCCCAGCGCACATCGCCGGGATTGTAGCCAGGCTTGCAACCGTCATATTTGTGATGCGGACAATTGTCGGCCGGATTGGCGTCCGTGATCGTGTAGAAGCTGTCGCGGCGGTCGGCGAAGTAGGAAAAGCGCGCCGCCAGCGTATCGTCGATCGGAATGTTCACCGCGCCTTGCGAGCCGACCTCGTTGTAGTTGGCGACATTGCCCATCACGTAGCCGTCGAAGCCGCCGCCGATCTCGGGATTGTTCGTGTTCACGAAGACCGCGCCGCCGGTCGCGTTCGCGCCGACGATCGTGCCTTGCGGACCGCGTAGGATTTCGATGCTGGAGATGTCGTAATAGGGCTCTTCCTGGATGTAGCCCGGATAGGTTTCCACCCCATCGCGGTAGGTGATGACGCCGGTCGATGTCTGCGAGTTGTGCTCGCCCTTGCCGATGCCGCGGATGTTGAAGTCGTTGCCCTGGCCGAAATTGTCGACAGCGACGGACGGCGCGCTGAACTGGAGCTGGTCGACCGTGACGATGTTCTTGTTCGTGATGTCCTCGCCCGACAGAACCGTGGCGGATATGGACGTCTTCTGCAGGTTCTCGACGCGGCGCTCGGCCGTCACCACCACCTGCTCGACACCGGCTTCGTTGGTTGCCGGCTGTGCCGGCGCGGCGGTCTGTGCGTAGGCGGCGCTGCAGCAGACAAGCGCCAGAATGGACGTCGACACGCTGAACGTGCGAATCATGAATTCCTCCCCTTTCGCCCGCAGGCGGGCCACGCGCGCTCCAGGCACGTTTGGCCGGAACGCTGGCAGCAAAAGGGCCACCGGTCAACGTTCATTCACACGCGAGTGAACATCTTGTGGCCAGTGATGCCCGGGCGCCACGCCCACGTCAGCGAAAGATATTCACTCGCGTGTTAACGAGTTGACGGAGAGACGAACCGGCCGCATGGTGCAGGAAAAATACGGTGTCCGCGCATGGTGTCGGCGCAGGCGCCGGAGAGGGAGCCCAGGTGAGAAAGGTTACTGCGAGCGCCCGCAACGATGCGGGCCTGGCTCCGTTCCGCCCCGAACCAGCATCGTCTGCGGCGCAGGCACAGGCCCTTGGATTGCGCGCCTGGGTTGTGCTCGGCATGCTGTGCTTTGTTTACGTGCTGAACTTCCTCGACCGGCAGCTCATTTCGATTCTCGCCAAGCCCATCCAGGACACGCTGCACGTCAGCGACGGCCAGCTCGGGCTGCTCAGCGGACTCTATTTCGCATTCTTCTACTGCTTCATCGCGATTCCGGTCGGATGGATCGCCGACAAGACGAGCCGGTCGAAGGTTCTGACGGTCGCGTGCGCGCTGTGGAGCGGTGCGACCATGGCCTGCGGACTCGCGGTCAACTACACGCAGCTCGCGATTGCGCGGATGACCGTCGGCATCGGCGAGGCGGGCGGTGTGCCGCCCTCTTACGCAATCATCTCGGACTATTTCCCGTCGGGCCGCCGCGGCACCGCGCTCGGCATCTACAATCTCGGTCCCCCGATCGGCGCGGCGCTGGGGATCGCGTTCGGCGCCTCGATCGCCGCGGCCTATGGCTGGCGCGATGCCTTCCTCGCCCTGGGCGGTGTTGGCGTAGTCGCCGCGCTGCTGGTTCTCATCGTCGTGCGCGAACCGGTTCGCGGCGGCCTCGACGATGCGCAAGCTGAATCCACCAGATCGGCGGCGGCGGGGTTCGGCCGAACCATCGCAATGTTCTTCTCGACGCCATCGCTCGTGCTCGCCGCACTCGCGAGCGGCGTGACCCAGATCGTCACCTACGGAGCCGGCAATTTCACCACGCTGTTTCTCATGCGCGAAAAGGGCATGACGCTCAGCGACGTGGCCGTTTACCTCGCCCTGGTCACGGCGCTGGGAATGGGTGGCGGCATCTTCGTGTCGGGGCGCGTGATCGATCGCTTCACGCGACGTTCGAAACAGGCCTATGCCTTGATACCCGCCTTATCGCTCACCCTCGCCGTGCCGCTTTACCTCGCCTTCGTTGCCGCGCCGACCTGGCCGATCGCGCTGCTGTTCCTTCTTGGTCCGAACTTCTTCAACTACTTCTATCTGTCCTCATCGGTGACGTTGGTGCAGGAAGAGGTGCGCCCCGACCAGCGGGTGACATCCGGCGCGCTTCTGTTGCTGGTGATGAACTTTATCGGCATGGCCGTGGGTCCCACCTTCGTCGGCTGGATCAGCGACGCCTTTCACATGACCAATCCGCACAACTCCCTTCAGCTCGCCTTTTATGCACTAGCACCGTTCTACGGCCTCGCCATCGTGTTGTTCCTGTGGCTGGCGCGCGTGTTGCGAAACGAAAGTCTTCGGGAAGGAGCCCGCTCGCCATGAATCCGCTTCGTCTTGGTCTTCTTGGACTGATCGCAATCGGTGTTGCCGCGTCGTCGCCGGCTTACGCCGCCAAGGCTCCGGTCGTGAATGCGCCCGCCGGAGCGATGCAGGGAAAGACCGAAGGCGCCCTGCGCGTCTTCAAGGGCATTCCCTACGCGCAGCCACCGGTCGGATCGCTGCGCTGGAAACCGCCAGCACCGCTGCCGAAGTGGAAAGGGACCCGGGATGCATCCGATTTCGGTCCCGCCTGCATTCAACCGCCGCCCGGACCGCCAAACATCTACTCCGCGGCAACGCCGCCGCCGACAAGCGAGGATTGCCTGACGCTCAACATCTGGGCGCCGGCAAACGCGCACAAGGCCCCCGTTTTTGTCTGGATCCACGGCGGTGCGTTCTGGGGCGGAGCGGGGCGCGATGCACTTTATGACGGCGCAAAGCTCGCCGCGCGCGGGCTCATCGTCGTCACGATCAACTACCGGCTTGGCCCCCTTGGCTGGCTTGCCCATCCGGACTTGAGCGCTGAATCGCCGCTCCACATCTCCGGCAATTACGGATTGCTCGACCAGATCGAGGCATTGCGCTGGGTGAAGCGCAATATCGCAGCGTTCGGCGGCGATGCGTCGAACGTGGCGATCGCAGGCGAATCCGCCGGTGGACTGAGCGTGATCTATCTCATGGTGTCGCCGGAAGCGCGCGGGCTGTTCGCGAAGGCGATCGCCTCAAGCTCGTACATGGTCTCCACGCCTGTGCTGAAGGACGCCAGATTTGGCATGCCCTCGGCCGAGGCCAGCGGCGCAAAGCTCGCCGCGGATCTGCACGCACCGAACATTGCGGCGTTGCGAGGGATGGATGCCAACGCGTTGACCAAGGCGGCCGCAGCCGCGCAGTACCTGCCACTCGGAACCGTCGACGGTCATGTCCTGACGGAGCAACTGGTCGACACCTTCGACAAGGGCGAACAGGCACACGTGCCGATCCTCGCCGGCTTCAACGCCGGCGAGATCCGTTCGCTCAGGATCATCGCGCCGCAGGTGCCCGCCAGTGCGGCGGATTACGAGAAAACCATCCGCGCCAGCTATGGCGATCTCGCCGATGCGTTCCTGAAGCGATATCCCAGCTCGAACATGGAGGAGAGCATCCTCGCCACGACGCGCGATGCGCTCTACGGCTGGACGGCCGACCGGCTGGTGCGCAAGCAGACCGCTGCCGGCCAGCCATCGTTCCTGTATTTCTTCGATCACGGCTATCCGGCGATGGATAATGCCGGGCTGCATAGCTTTCATGGAAGCGAGCTGCCTTACGAGTTCGGCACGCTCGATCGCACGGGTCCGTTGTGGCCGAAGATTCCCGCAACCGCCGAGGAAGCGAAGCTCAGCGACGCCATGATGGATTACTGGGCGAGCTTCGCGCGAACCGGAAAGCCGCAGGCCGCGAATGCGCCCAATTGGCCCGCGTTCGATTCAGCCGAGTCCTACATGCACTTCGCGGAAGGGCCGCAGCCTGAGGCGCAACTGCTGCCCGGAATGTACGAGTTCAACGAGCAGGTGGTTTGCCGCCGCCATGCCAGCGGCAAGGTTGCGTGGAACTGGAATGTCGGCCTGTGGTCGCCGCCGCTTCCGCCGGCCTCTCCGGATTGCCACTGAATGGCGCTCGGGAAATCGCCCAATCCGCTGAAAGGCTGGCAGGTCGATCCTGAGAGCATCCGTAGCGTGGGCCGCGATCTTTCGCGCCCCGAATGCATTCTTGCCGAGCGCGACGGCTCGCTTTGGGCCGCGGACGCACGCGGTGGTGTCGTGCAAATTCGTCCCGACGGGACGCAACGACTCATCACGCCCAACAGTGCACCCGGCGCCACGCCGAACCTGTTCGAAGGCACGCTTCCGAACGGGCTCGCCTTCGCAGTCAACGGCGATTTGCTGATCGCGAATTTCGGTACCGATGCGCTCGAACTGATGACGCGCGATGGCCGCGCTCGGACGCTGCTGGACAACATCGACGGCAAGCCGCTCGGCAAGGTGAACTTCGTCCTGCGCGACAGCAAGGACCGGTTGTGGATCACGATTTCCACGAAGGTCAATCCGTGGCCGGATGCGATCCGCAAGGATCTGGCCGACGGCTACATCGTGCTGCTCGATAAAAGGGGCGCGCGCATTGTCGCCGACGGCTTCCGCTTCACCAACGAGATTCGGTTCGATGCAAATGAGGAATGGCTGTACATCGCCGAAACCTGTGCCCGCCGCGTCACGCGGCTGCGCGTCTCGGCGGATGGATCGTTGCGAGATCGCGAAGTCTATGGTCCGGCGTCGCTTGGGTCCGGCCTGATCGACGGAATCGCCTTCGATGCCTACGGCAATCTGTGGGCGACCATGATCTTCGCCGACCGTCTCGTGGCCATCACACCGGATGGCGAATTGCTCGCGCTGTTCGAGGATGGCGACCGCGATGCAGCAGCGAAGCTCGATCGCGAATTCGACAGCGGCAGGGTGGTGAGCGGCGAAACCATGTCCGCCACCGGCGGCAAGGTCGCGCCGTGGCTGACGAGCCTCACTTTCGGCGGCGCCGATCTGCGCACGGTCTTTCTCGGTTCGCTGAAGGCAACGACGCTCCCCTGTTTCAAGAGCCCCGTCGCGGGCCTGCCGATGGTTCATTGGAGGAACCGATGAGGTCTGAACTTTCGCGGCGCACGGTTCTGGCGAGCGGAGCCGCCGCAGCCGGCGCGACAGCGTTGAACGCCAAGCCGTCCGGTACGCATCGCGCCTTTCCCAAGGATTTCCTGTGGGGCACGGCGATCTCCGCCTACCAGAGCGAAGGCAACAACACCAACACCGATGCCTGGCTGCAGGAGAACATCACGCCGACCCTGTTCAAGGAGCGCTCGGGCGATGCGTGCGATTCCTATCATCGCTACGCCGAGGACATCGCCATTGCGGCGAAGCTCGGCTTCAACTGCTATCGCATGGGCATCGAATGGGCGCGCATCGAGCCCAGTCAGGGCCACTTTTCGAATGCCGAGCTCGATCACTATGCGCAGATGCTCGAGACCTGCCGCGTGCATGGGCTGAAGCCGGTCGTGTCGTTCAACCATTTCACCGTGCCCCTGTGGTTCGCCATGCGCGGCGGATTTGAAGTCGCGGATTCACCCGACATCTTCGCGAACTTCTGCGGCAAGGCGGCGGAGCATCTGGGCGGGCTGATGCATATGGCCACGCCGTTCAACGAGGCGAACATCCAGCTGCTCGTGCATATATTGCCGGGTATCGCGCAATACCTGCCGGCGGCGAAGGCGGCGATCGCAGCAGCGGCAGCGGCGACCAATTCGCCGAAATTCTCCACCATGGCTTATGCCGACCCGGCAATCTCGACACCGTTGATGCAGGAGGCGCATCGCAAGGCCTACGTCGCGATCAAGGCCGCGCGTCCCGAACTCGCCGTCGGCATCTCGCTCACCACGCAGGACATCCAGCCCGCGGGACCCAATTCGCTGGCTGATGTCTATCGCGACAAACTGTACGGTGACTGGGTGAATGTGGCGCGCACCCATTCCGATTTCACCGGTGTGCAGCCTTACACGCGTTTCCTGGTGGATGACAAAGGCCTCGCCGCGCCACCCAAGGACGCGGAAATGACCGACGTGGGCTACGAATACTACCCGGAAGCCGTCGGCGGCGTGGTCCGCTGGGCGCATCAGGTGATCGGCAAGCCGATCTATGTGACCGAGAACGGCATCGGCACCAACAATGACGCGCGTCGCATCGCCTTTATCGATGCCGCGCTGGCGAGCCTGCGCTCCTGCCTCGACGAAGGCATTCCGGTGCACAGCTATCTCTACTGGTCGCTGCTCGACAATTTCGAATGGCAATCCGGCTATTCGAAGCATTTCGGCCTGGTGGCCGTCGACCTTCAGACCTTCAAGCGCACGCTGAAGCCCAGCGCGTTGCATCTGGGCGCCCTCGCCGGCGCGAATCGAATTTGACAACGCCGGTAAGCTCGCCAAGGAGCGGCGGCCCACATCTTTGCAGGCCGCCGTCCAAATGCAGGATCGGCGCCTCTACTGCGCGCTCACCGACGACGGGAAGCTCATGTTGCCGCCAAAATAGCAGCGCAGCGATGCAATGCGGCCGTCCCGCAGCCGGAAATATTCGACATTGCTGAAGGTCTTTCCGTTCGTGGTCTCGCCGGTGTATTTCACGAGCACGTCGTTTCCCTGCGCCAACACCAGTTCGAGATTGAATTTCCCGGTGAACGCAAGCTGCGTGTCCCAGCAGTTTTTCTTGTATGCGGCCTTGCTGATGTGATCGTCGGGCGCGGGACTGGTGAAGGTGAAATCGTCTGTCGTCACCGCGCTGGCCTTGTCCCAATCCTTCTTGTCCCAGGCGTCGTACCAGGACCTGACGACCATCTCACTCGACTCCGCCAGAGCATTCGCCGTGTCGGAAAGCATGGCCGCTCCGGCCAACGCAACGCTTCCCGCCGCCAATGTCGTGCGGCGTGATATTCTGGACGCTGACATGATGAATTCCCCTTTCGTCGATCTGGACTTCACTTGCTTGTCTCCTGAACCAATTCCGCAAAACGGCCGAGCGTTGCACCGATGACCCTTTCGGGCAGCGAACCGAGGCCAAACACCACGCCCGGAAACGGAGACCGGGCCTGGTAGAAATGGGCCAGCGGTGCGAGAGCGATGCCTTGCGATCTCGCAGCCTGACAAAGTTTGGGTTCGTTTGCGTCTGCGGGCAGCCGCAACATTGCGCATAGCCCACCGACCGGCTGAACCATGCTGCCAACGCCGAAGCGGCTCCTGCAGGTTTCTGCCAGAAGCACGGCACGCTCGCCGTAGGTTCCGCGCAACGCCCTCAGATGAACTGTGTATTTGGTATCCCCGATGAACGCCGCCAATGCGGCAAGCACGAAAGCGTCGGCATTGTAGCCGCGTTGTGCAGCCGTCCGGCAAAATGGCTCGACCAGATCGGGAGGAACGACCAGATACGCCAACTGGATATAAGGACCGAGCGTTTCATAGAGGCTGCCGAAGTAAATCACGTGATCTTCGCCACCCAGTGCTTGCATGGCGGGACCTCGCGAGCCGGCAAAAATGAGGTCGTATCCGCGGTCGAACTCGAGGACAATCGCTCGGGCTTGCTTGGCGGCGCTCAGGATCGCGAGACGCCGGTCCACCGACATCTGCGTCCCCAGCGGGATGTTGTTGGACGGCGCCACGACGAAGAGTCTCGGCGGCGCACCATCCAGCGCGCCTGCCGGGTTCTCCGTCGTTAACGGGGAGATCCAGGCTCCGGCTCGCTGGAAGGTTGCGCGAATGCTGCCGGCAATCGGATCCTCGATATGAACGCAATGTCCCGGGTCGATCAAAACGTGGGCGATCAATTCCAGGGCGCATTGGCAATTTGCAAGCGGAATGATCTGCTCCGGTTGGCATCGAACGCCTCTCGTCTGGCGCAAGTGGCTCGCCATCGTCGCCTGAAAGACCATCAGGGGATTCGCAATGGAGCTCGGGGGTTTGCCGAATTCCTGCGCCAGCAGGCGGCCCAGGCTCATGCGGGGATAAAGCGAACTGTCCGGCGAACACACATCTCCGGCGTGTCTCACCGGCTCTGCAAGAAAATCGCTTGCGCGGTCGATCGTGCCGATCCCTTCCTTGCGAGCGGTCGACGTACGCACTGAGAGAGTCGTCGTAACCGGACGCAATTGCCCGGCCGCAAACAGGGCGGCGCCGTTTTGTGCGACGTGCGTTCCGCGTCCGCGATGGGAAACGAGATACCCTTCGGCGACAAGCCGCGAGTAGGCAAGCCCCACGGTGTTGCGCGAGACTCCAAGGAAGCGCGCCAGGTCGCGGCTGGTCGGCAGCAGGGATCCCGCAGGCAAATCACCGGCGCAAACAGCGGACCGAAGCGCCAGCGTGATCTGCTCGTACATCGGCAGCGGCGAGGCGCTTTCAACGCTGATGTTATTGATTGCCAGCGCAAAGTCACTGGTATCTCGCGCCTTCCGGGCGCCGTTAACGGGGCGCTCCTTCTCGGGAAATTCTGCTTCGCTCAAAGGAATTGGCCCCATGGTCACAGCTCTTGACGCAAGGCTTGTTGCACGACGGATGCCGGAGCGTCACGACCAGCGGCAGCAACGAGCGGATACATGGAACGAGCGGTCTCAGTGTTCATGGTGCGCGGCTGATTCTGAGGGCGGCGCGACATCCGCAATGGTTCCATCGGACCATCTCCTGACCGGTACGAGGAATGTCGCAATCGGATCGGGCTCGGTCGGAAACGGGTGAAGCACCGGAGAACCCGGAAAATTTGCGCCGAAGTTTTCGTCGCTCGTGTTGGCGACAAAAAACATCAGATGGGGGTGCCAGTGAACGCCCTGGTTGGAGAGGCTCTGATCCTTCGACATCATGAAGGACATCGCGCCTGGCTCCGGGAGGACGTAGGTTTTTGCGGCAACCTCGGCTTTGGTGCGTTCAATCATTTGCGGAATCGACAGACCGGCGAGCGCCCACTTCGTCCGCTCAAGATAATGGGGCAGCATGCTCCGCACCGCGGCTGGATTGAGGCAATCGGGCCCGCGGACGATCGGGTTCCAGAATGCGGGATTGACGAACTCCGCGTTCCACGAGCGACCCACCAGACACACGAATCCGTTCTTGCCCTTCACGCCAATTGTGTATCCGCCTGGGCCGAGAACCAGCACCTCTGCATCTTTGGAAATCGAGGGAGGTGCGGCACTTCTTGCCAATACAATTTCTTCGTCCGCACTCGCGCTCAAGTATTGCCCGATGGGCGCCATGGTCTGGTATTCGACCGATGCGCCGGGGCTTGCATGGGCAAAGCCCGTCGTGAGCCAGATCGTGATCATCGCGACCATGCTTGCGAACGTCCGTTCCATTAATGTTCACCGGTCATTATGGCTCGCTGGTAACATACCGACCAGTTGGTATAGAGATGGCGGCAGCCTTTTGTGTCAAGAGAAGCGATGGTCGATTCACATCACAAATCGAAGATCAGCCTGATGGAGGCGGCGTTCAGCGTCGTGCGCACGAAGGGCTACAGCGCCACGCGCGTGGAAGACATTTGCGCTGCCGCAGGGGTGACGAAGGGCAGCTTCTTTCACCATTTCGAGAGCAAGGAGGATCTGGCCGTCGCCGCGGCTGCTCGTTGGGATGAAGTTTCCCGGCGCCGCTTCGAGCAGGCGCCATACAAGGCCCTCACCGATCCGCTCGAGCGCATTCTGGGCTACATCGATTTTCGCAAAGCACTGATCCAGGGTGAACCCCGCGAGTTCAGCTGCTTTGCCGGGACAATGGTGCAGGAAGTCTTCGACACCCATCCGGCGATCCGCGATGCGTGCCGATCAACGATTTTCGGGCATGTCGAGACGCTTGAGCGGGACATTGCCGCTGCCATGCGTCAGGACGCGCGCCAGTTCGATTGGACCGCGGAAAGTCTCGCGCTTCACATGCAGGGCGTCTGTCAAGGCGCCTTCATTCTCGCGAAAGCCGAACATGGCACCGACGCCGCGCTCGCGTGCCTCGATCATCTGCGCCGCTATGTCGAGCTTCTTTTCGCCGACAGAGTCCATTCCGCCAAAGGCCGCCGCCGCAGATAGCACTTCTTTAGCCCGGGCAATGACATTGCCGTGATGTGTCGAACAGCAGCACGCACAGTCATTCTCTTTTCTGCAACACCCCTCGTTTGTCCACTTGGCCCAGCCGCATTTGCGTGGATTGGCCAAAAGCCCATGCCCTAGCGTTCCGCGCCAACGTGCATCGTTTTGGATGCGGTGCCGTAGCACTGAGGGGTGTTGAAATGTCCTTTCGTATGTCGCGGGGGCTCAGCGTGCGGTCGGCGCTGCTGCTTTCTTCAAGCGTAGTTGTTGCGGCCGGGTTTTCTGTTCCGGTCCAGGCCCAAGAGGAAAGCACGGAAACGGTCGTCGTGACCGGTTCGCGCATTCCGCAAACCGGCCTCTACAGTTCCAGCCCAGTGACCGCGGTTGGCCAGCAGGAAATGAAGCTGAACGGCTCGACGTCGATCGAGCAGACGCTTCGTCAGTTACCGTCGGCCGAAGCTGACGCCGACAACCAGTTCACCAACAATGCCTCGGGCGGCGAGAACAATGTCGACCTGCGCGGCTTGGGAAACGTCCGCACCCTCGTGCTGGTGGACGGCAAGCGCCTCGTTGCTGCCGACGTGGCTGCCGAAGTTGACCTGAGCCAGATTCCGCCAGGCCTTGTGGACCACATCGAAGTCTACACGGGCGGCGCCTCGGCCGTTTACGGATCGGACGCAATCGCTGGCGTTATCAACGTCATCCTGAAGAAGGACTTCCAGGGTCTGCAGTTCGACTCGTCCTACAAGCAGACGGATCACAACGATGGTTCGACGTTCGACGTCAACGGCATCATGGGCTTCGACTCGGCTGATGGCAAAGGCAACGTCACCATCTACGCCGACTACCAGAATCGCCAGCCGATCTTCCAAGGCAATCGCGTTTACAGCGCCCACGCCTTGAACTCTCCAACATTCAGCGGTTGCGGCTCGCCGGCAACGCATTTCGGCGGCTTCTGTTTCGGCGGCAGCTCGTCGAGCGCCGAAGGCCGCTTCGATTTTGGCGGTCAGAGTTACTTCCCGACGGCTGGCGGAGCTGGAACAAGTGATTTCACGGCCTGCGGCAAGCCGGGCCAGCCGTCGTGCTTCGTTTACAACTTCAACCCGGTGAATTATTTCCAAACACCAAACATCCGTTACGCGTTCGGTGGCGAAGCTCACTACGACGTCAACAAGTTCTTCAACTTCTACACCCGGCTGACCTTCTCGGATAACCAAGTTGGCACGCAGCTGGCTCCGACGCCGATCATCTCGACGTTCCAGACCAACTACGGCAACCCGTTCCTCTCGGCCCAGCAGCGCGGTCTGCTGTTCGCCGGCTGTATCCCGGGTTGCGGTCCCGACGATACGGCATCGTTTGGGTTCCGTCGTCGCCTCGTCGAAAACGGTAACCGCGCCAAACTCATCGATCGCACGGCGTATCAGATCGTGGTCGGAGCCCGCGGCGATCTTGGCGGCGGATGGACCTACGATTTCTCGGCCCAGTACGGTCACACCGGCACGACGCAGCGTCTGACGGGCGACGCGAAGTTCAACAATTTCGGCCAGGGCTTGCTGGTGGATGCGTCCGGGAACTGTCTCGACTCAAGCGGCGGCTGCGTCCCGATCGACATCTTCACGCAGCACGGCATCTCCGGCGCTGCGGCGAAGTTCTTCACCCTGTCGATGGATTCTATCGAAGAAGAACAGCAATGGGACGTGCAAGGCGCCGCAGTTGGCGATCTGCATGACTGGGGCCTGCAGAGCCCATGGGCAAAGGACGCTGTCGCGGTCAGCTTCGGTGGCGAATATCGTCAGGAAGCGGCGAATTTCGAGCCCGATGACAACCTCGGCACCAGCAACGACCTTGGCTTCGGCGGTTCGCCGCCGGTGCACGGCTCGTACAACGTGACGGAAGGCTTCGGCGAAATCCGCGTTCCGGTCATCGAAAATATGCCGTTCGCCGAATTGCTGCAGTTCGAGGGTGCGTATCGCTACTCCTCGTACAGCCGCTCCGGCGCCGTCAGCACCTACAAGTACAGCGGCGAGTGGTCGCCCACGGAAGACTTTCGCTTCCGTGGATCGTTCGAACGCGCCGTTCGTGCGCCGAACGTGAATGAGCTCTTCCTGCCCAACTCCGTCTCGGCGAACTCGGGTAAGGACCCCTGCTCCGACCTGAACGGCGGCGCAGTCGGTTACACCACCACCGCCGCTCTCTGCCTGGCAACCGGCGTTCCGAACAATCAGCTGTTTAGCAACGCGCTGGAGTGCCCGGCGGGCCAGTGTACGGCCTTTGACGGCGGCAATCCGAACCTGAAGCCCGAGGTGGCGAACACCCGGTCCGCCGGTATCGTCTTCACGCCGACCTTCTTCGACGGGTTCTCGACAACGATCGACTACTACAACATCAAGGTCGACGGCTTCATCACCGGCCTGCCGCTGCAGCTGGTGCTGAACAATTGCTACGATCCGGCGAAGAACCCGAGCCAGGATCCGAACAACCCGTTCTGCCAGCTGGTTCATCGTAACGGAAACGGTGAAATCTTCGGCGAGCCGGTGCCTCCGGGCGGCGAAGTGACAACGCTCGAATCCAACATCGGTCGCTACCAGGTGAAGGGCTGGGACATCGAGTCCACGTACCAGGCCAACTTCGGCGACTGGGGCATGGACCAGAGCTGGGGCGGATTTGCGCTCGACTTCATCGGCACCTATCAGCCGACCAGCAAGTTCCAGGCGAACGGCGCCGTCACACCAACATCCTGCGCCGGCAAGTTCGGTTCGATCTGCATCAACAGCGCTCCGACGCCGAAGTGGAAGCATAATTTCCGCGTCAGCTGGCTGAGCCCCGACAACGACATCACGATCTCGCTGTTGTGGCGCCACATCTCGTCGGAAGACTTCGACGTGATGCGCTTCAGCGGCAAGAACGCGTCGACGCCTTGCGGGTTCAATTTCTGCGACCTCGCCGGCGACGACGATCACATCCCGGCGTTCGACTGGTTCGATCTCTCCGGCACGTGGGACGTCGGCAACGGCATCCAGCTGCGTGGCGGTGTGACCAACATCTTCGACAAGCGCCCGCCGCTGGTTGACATCAACCTCGGCACGGCAAACGTGGACAGCGGCAACACCTTCCCCGGCACGTATGACGCCGTCGGCCGGTTCCTGTTCGCCGGCGTCACCATCAAGATGTAATTGGACTCGAAGATCCGGTCACGGAGCGGCGGCCCAAAAGGCCGCCGCTCTTTTTCATCCTCACCAGCGTGTGTCCTGAACCAACTCCGCCAACCGGCTGAGAGTCCCGTCAATGAGCCGGTCCGGAAGAGCGCCCAGGCCGAATACGATGCCGGAAAATGCCGGGCGAACCTGATAGAAGTCGGCCAGGGGCGCGATCACGACGCCGAGTGATCTCGCGGCATGACAGAGCACGGCCTCGTCCATCCTTGCGGGCAATCGCAACGTCGCACACAAGCCTCCTACCGGCTGAATCAGGCTGCCATCTTCGAAACGGCCACGGCAGGCTTCGGCAAGCAGCAATGCTCGTTCTCCATAAATGCCTCGCAAAGCTTTTACGTGCATGGCGTACTCTGTCTCCTCGACAAAGGCAGCGACGGCCCCCACGACAAACGGATCCGGCCCGTAGCCGCATTGCTTCGCCATGCGGCCGAACGGCTCGATCAAATCGGTCGGAACGATCAGGTACGTCAATTGAATGTGCGGACCCAATGTCTCGTACAGGCTGCCCAGATAGACGACGTTGTGGTCTTCATCGAGCGCTTGCAGGGCTGCACCGCGCGATCCGGCAAAAACCAGCTCCTGACAAAGGTCGTACTCGACGACCACGGCATTCGCCTGGTTGGCCGCCGAAAGAATAATGGCGCGCCGGTCTTCGTTCATTTGCGTCCCGAACGGAACATTGCTCGACGGCGACACGACCACCAATCTCGGCGGCGGCGCGCCGCGCACCAGAGACGATGTCCCGTGCGGTTCGATCGGAAGGGGAAAGATGCGCGCACCGGCGCGGCGGAATGCGGCCCGTATGGCCGGTGCTGTCGGCTCTTCGATATACACATTGTGCCCGGGATCGATCAGCATATCGGCGAGCAGGTCGAGCGCACATTGGCTGTTGGCGAGGATATTAATTTGTTCCGGCTGGCAGCGAACCCCTCTGGTCTGGCGCAGGTGATTGGCGATGGCGCGTTGAAATCGTCCAATGTGGTTTGAGCTTGCCGTGGGTGGACGCGCGAATTCCTGCGACAGCAGACGTCCGAGGCTGACACGCGGATAAAGCGAAGCATCGGGCGCGCAGACCTCCGCCGCTGCCGGCGACGAGGTGGTTTCCGACAATTGGACCTGGGCGCGGTGGGCGACATCCACCGTCTCCTGGATGGCGCGGACAATGTCCGGCGCCGCGATAGCAGCGTGCACCTGCGGCGGCGTTGCGGGAAGTGAGGAGATGTCCTGCGTCACACGCGTGCCGCGTCTGCGGTGTGACATCAGATAACCTTCGGCTGCGAGCCGGGAATACGCCAATCCGACAGTGTTGCGTGACACGCCCAGGAACTGGGCCAGCTCCCGGCTCGAGGGCAGCATCATTCCGGGCGGCAGGTCGCCTGAACAAATCCCCGAGCGCAATGCGAGCGTGATTTGCTCATAAATCGGAAGCGGAGAGGCGCTGTCGATCCGAATGTTTGCGATGGCCAACGCGAACTCGCGTGCATTGGGCGCCTCACCAATACCCCGATAAACCGGCTCCTCGGTCGACGAGGATTCTTTGACCATTGTCACCCCTCTGAACGCCATGTCATGCCCAGGTGCTAAATGGACGACTCCCAAACGCGCGACCTTTTCTTCCACCCGAAAGCGCGTTTTGGGTCACTTCCACTATGGGCGACCATCTTTTCGGCAAGCATCACGAAATCGCGAGCCGCGGCCGACGTTCGGACAATTTGGCCGTTAAGTGCCAGAAATTTGGCTGCATGGCCGATTGGGAAATTTTGCATTGCTGGAAAAATACGCCGCTGCGCGAACTTTAACGCGCACATATCGCAGGCAGATATTTAACGGATGGCGCGTTCGGTCGATGCCGGCGTGCTCTCATTTCTGCAACACCTCGGCGCTTGTCATTTGCCCATCTTCAATGTCGTGGAATGACCAAATGGCCATCCGTACGGTCCAAGCTGAACGGCGCACCGTATTGGTACGCGGGGCCTTAGCACTGAGGGGAGTTCAAATGGCATTTCGCACATCGCGCGATCGCTCGGTACGGTCGGCGCTCCTTATTTCTTCCAGCGCCCTTGCTGCGGCTGGTCTTGCTGCCACCGCCTCGGCGCAGGAAGCAACTGAAACGGTCGTGGTGACCGGTTCGCGCATTCCGCAAACCGGTCTTTACAGCTCCAGCCCGGTTACGGCAGTCGGTCAGCAGGAGATGAAGCTGACCGGTTCGACCTCGATCGAGCAGACGCTTCGCATGTTGCCGTCGGCAGTAGCAGACGTCGACAACCAGTTCACCAACAACGCTTCGGCTGGTGAGAACAATGTCGACCTGCGCGGTCTGGGAACGACTCGCACCCTCGTGCTGGTGGACGGCAAACGGCTCGTCGCGGCCGACCAGCTTGGTGAGGTCGACCTGAGCATTATCCCTCCTGGTCTCGTCGATCACATCGAAGTGTACACGGGCGGTGCGTCGGCCATTTACGGTTCGGATGCCATCGCCGGCGTCGTCAACGTGATCCTGAAGAAGGACTTCCAGGGTCTTCAGTTCGACTCATCCTACAAGCAGACGGACAGCAATGACGGCCAGACCTTTGATGTTAACGGCATCATGGGCTTCGACTCGTCCGACGGCAAAGGCAATGTCACCATCTACGCCGACTACCAGAATCGCCGGTCGATTTTCCAGGGCAACCGCGTTTACAGCGCCCATGCCCTGAACTCTCCGTCCTTCACGGGCTGCGGTACGCCCGCGACGCACTTCGGCGGCTTCTGCTTCGGCGGCAGCTCATCGAGCGCCGAGGGCCAGTTCAGCTTCGGCGGTCAGACCTACTTCCCGAGTGCCGACGGTCCGGGCAACAGCGACTTCGTGGCTTGCGGCCATACCGGCCAGCCGCCGTGCTTCGTCTACAACTTCAACCCGGTGAACTACTACCAGACGCCGAACGTCCGTTATGCGTTCGGTGGCGAAGGTCATTACGAAGTCAGCAAGTTCTTCGACTTCTACACCCGGCTGACTTTTTCGGATAACCAGGTGCTCACGCAGTTGGCGCCGACACCAATCATTTCGACTTTTGCCGTCAACTACGCCAACCCGTTCCTTTCGGCCCAGCAGCGCGGTCTGCTGTTCGCCGGCTGTATCCCGGGCTGCGGTCCCAATGACACGTCATCGTTCGGCTTCCGCCGGCGTCTTGTCGAGAACGGCAATCGCGACACGAGCTTCGATCGCACCGCCTATCAGATCGTGGTCGGAGCCCGCGGCGAACTGGGCGGCGGTTGGACCTACGACTTCTCCGCTCAGTACGGCCACACCGGAACGACGCAGCGCTTCACGGGCGATGCGAAGTTCAACAATTTCGGCCAAGGCCTGCTGGTCGATGCGTCCGGCACCTGCCTTGACTCGACGGGCGGCTGCGTCCCCATCGACATCTTCTCGCAGCACGGCATCTCCGGCGCTGCGGCGAAGTTCTTCACCCTGTCGATGGATGCTCTCACCACAGTCGAGCAGTGGGATGTTCAAGGCGCCACGGTCGGTGATCTGCATGACTGGGGCCTGCAGAGCCCATGGGCAAAGAACGCGGTCGCGGTCAGCTTCGGTGGCGAATACCGCCAGGAAGCGGCGAAGTTCGAGCCCGACGACAATCTTGCCACCAGCAACGACCTCGGCTTCGGCGGCTCACCGCCGGTGCACGGCTCGTACAACGTGACCGAAGGCTTCGGTGAAGTTCGCGTGCCGGTCATCGAGGGCATGCCATTCGCCGAACTGCTGCAGTTCGAGGGTGCGTATCGTTACTCCTCGTACAGCCGCGCCGGCGCCGTCAGCACCTACAAGTACAGCGGCGAGTGGTCGCCGACGGACGACTTCCGCCTCCGCGGATCGTTCGAACGCGCCGTCCGCGCACCGAACGTCAACGAGTTGTTCTCGACCAGCACGGTTTCGGCCAACGCCGGCAAGGACCCCTGCTCCGACCTCAATGGTTCGGCTGTAGGCTTCACCACGACAGCGGCCCTTTGCCTGGCCACAGGCGTGCCGGCTGGTCAGCTGTTCAGCAACGGCCTGGAGTGTCCAGCCGGCCAGTGTACGGCGTTTGTCGGCGGCAACCCGAACCTGAAGCCCGAAACGGCCGATACCCGTTCTGCCGGTATCGTGTTCACGCCGACGTTCTTCGAAGGCTTCTCGGCAACGGTCGACTACTACAACATCAAGGTCGACGGCTTCATCACCGGTCTGCCTCTGCAGCTGGTGCTGAACAATTGCTACGACCCGGCGAAGAACCCGAGCCAGGACCCGAACAATCCGTTCTGTCAGCTGGTTCATCGTAACGGAAACGGCGAGATCTTCGGCGAGCCGGTGCCTCCGGGCGGCGAAGTGACGACGCTCAGCGCCAACATCGGCAAGTACCAGGTCAAGGGTTGGGATATCGAGTCCAGCTACCAGGCCAATTTCGGCGACTGGGGCATGGATCAGAGCTGGGGCGGTTTCGCACTGGACTTCATCGGCACCTATCAGCCGACCAGCAAGTTCCAGGCGAACGGTGCGGTCACGCCGACAGCTTGCGCAGGCAAGTTCGGTTCGATCTGCATCGACGGCGCGCCGACGCCGAAGTGGAAGCATAATTTCCGCGTCAGCTGGCTGAGCCCAGACAACGACGTCACGATCTCAATGCTGTGGCGTCATATTTCAAGCGAAGACCATGACATCATGCGTTTCAGCGGCAAGAACTCGGCCACTCCCTGCGGGTTCAATGCCTGTGATGCCGCCGGCGACGACAACCACATCCCGGCGTTTGACTGGTTCGACCTCTCCGGCACGTGGGACATGGGCAACGGCATCCAGTTCCGCGGTGGCGTGACCAACATCTTCGACAAGCGCCCGCCGCTCATCGACATCAATCTGAGCTTCTCGAGCGTCGACAGCGGCAACACCTTCCCCGGCACCTACGATGCCGTGGGCCGCTTCCTGTTCGCTGGTGTGACCATCAAGATGTAATCGGACTCACAACCCCAGCACCGAGCGGCGGCCCAAAAGACCGCCGCTCTTTTTTTCCTACCGCGTCGGCGCACATATATGGAATTCATATTTTTCGTCTGATCGCGGCTGCTCGATTTCATACGCCTCTCTCCGCAGATTCCGCAGCGAACGGCCTCCCCACAAAGGCGGGCATTCGGAGTTCGCGGAATGTGGCAATCGAAACTGGACCCCGCACAGTCGAGCGATCCGTGGAGCGGTGAAAGCCTCACGCGACCGGCCGCGGGCATTGAGCCGGCGGTTCCTTACGAGAAGAGCGCTCAGGCCGTCTTGTGGCAGATGGGGCTCGTATTTGCGGGAGCGCTGGGCTTCGCGCTGGCTGTCAATCTTGCGCTGGTTGCATTTCATATCGGTTGAACAATCGCGCCCCCGCGGATTGATCGCCGAGCTCATCGCCGCCGGTTCGGCCCAGAGGGTCTGCCGCGCGTACCAAGGTTCTAAACGGGCGAACAACCCGCCTTGGTTGCCTGCGCCAGAACCGGCGGCGGTGAGAGCTATATGCGATTCATATGGCGACAGCCGTTCGGCCACTCTCGAATTCATATGCGCCGGATCGCATCTCTTTGGCATGCGGCAATTCCCGCTGCGAACGAATTAGGAGACGAAGATGTATCGCCAGTTTCCCAACGACTATTATGATCTCGGGGAGGGCCCGCACCGCATGAAGCTTCTCGAGCATGATCTTGGCCTTTCCGAAAAACCCTGGATCGTGCGTGCGGCTTTCAAGGCGAGCGTGGTGCTTATGCCGATCCTGCTGGTCGCGGCAGTCGGCGTGATTCTTCACCTGACGGCCTGATTTCGAAGGTCTACGTGGCAGTACTCGTGTTGCACAGCGATGTCCCGGTTCGGCTCAAATCATTGGATAAACGCCGATGACCTGGCTCCGCATCATTCCGGAAACAACGAATGTCGACTTTGTGCGCTGGCGCTACGTTGCCTTCGCAATCGATGCACTTCTCGTACTCATCACGGTCGTTTCGATTGGCGTCCGCGGATTCAACCTGGGTATCGATTTTGAAGGCGGAGTACTGATCGAAGCAAAGGCATCCCATTCAATCGATATTGGAAACGTGCGCCAGAAAGTCGGCAGTCACGGCTACAATGACATCCAGGTTCAATCGGTCGGAGGCGGAAGCTGCGACACGCCGGTGCACTCCTGCGTTCTCATTCGTGCGCGACCTTCGCCTGGCCAAAGCGAACAGGTAACGGCACAGTCAATCACGCAGAAGCTCGGGCCGGAATTCTCGATCCGGAACAGCCAGATCATCGGCCCCAAGGTCAGTGGAGAGCTGTATCGCAACGCGGTTCTCGCCACCATTATCGCGGTGCTCGCCATTTCGATTTACGTCGCTGTCCGCTTCGAGTGGCAGTACGGCGTTGGCGCGCTGATCGCGACCGGGCACGATGTCTTCGTGACAGCGGGGTTCTATTCCCTTCTCCAGCTCGACTTCTCGCTCAACTCGGTCGCCGCGCTACTTCTGCTGGCGGGCTATTCGATCAACGATACCGTTGTCGTGTTCGACCGGATCCGGGAGAATCGGCGCAAATACAAGCGCATGAGCCTGGCCGACCTGATCAATCTCTCCACCAACCAGATTGCAACCCGAACGACGCTTGTTTCGCTCGCCATGGCTCTTGCGATTCTCCCGCTCCTGATTTTCGGCGGCCCCGCGCTGTTCGATTTTTCAGCAGCAATTCTGTTCGGTGTCGTGGTGGGCACGTTCTCATCCACCTATGTCGCTGCGGCCCTGCTTCTGTATCTGCCGCCGATCGGAGGCAGAGGGCCGCAGCAGTCTTCGGAGCGGCCAAAGTTCACAGGAGAACCAAGTAGATAGGTTTATGAATCCAGCGGACACGTGCCGAAGAGAGTTGGCGGACAATCGGAAGCGCGCGGTTTGTTGATAAGCCTCAATGAACCAATCCGCCGCGTGGTGTGATCTGATATTGTTGTGAGCGGAATTTATATACGAGATTTATACTTTCTGCACCGGTGAGCGGTCTCGAATATATATCCGGGTCTAACGAAATTGTGCACCGCAAGATCGCGCTTATCGCGGTTTCCTGGTGTCGGATAATTTTACGGAGAGAGTCATGAATCGGGGCGTATTGAGGTCAACGGTTTGCGCATTCGCGCTTGTGCTTTCGAGTGCTGCGGTCGCCGATCCGGTGCCGATGCCGTCGATGAGCGGGCCGCTGTCGGCCAATCCCAATCCGATGAGCTTCGATGCGGGCCCCGTTGGCAAGATCTTCGTCACCGGAGCCGTCAGCGGGCTCGGCTTCTGGCAGAGCAATGCGGTTTCCGGCGATCATGACAGCTGGCTCGATCTCGATAACGGACAGGTCGCCCTGCAAAAGACCGATGGCCTCATCCAGTTCTACGTGCAGGCGGGCGCCTATTCCATTCCGTCGCTTGGCACCGAGTACTTCAAGGCCGGCAACATGATCGACAAGACTTACGGCGTCGTGCCGCAAGGCTTTCTGAAGATCGTTCCGACAGACAATTTCTCGATCGAGGTCGGCAAGCTCCCGACGCTGATCGGCGACGAGTACACCTTCACCTTCGAGAACATGAACATCGAGCGAGGGCTGTTGTGGAACCAGGAGCCGGCGGTCAGCCGCGGCGTCCAGGCCAACTTCAGCACCGGGCCGGTGAGCATTTCCGTGTCGTTGAACGACGGCTACTACTCGAACCGGTACAATTGGGTGTCGGGTTCGCTGGCTTGGACGATCGACAGCGAAAACAGCTTGAGCGTCATCGGCGGCGGCAATTTCGGCAGCACCGGCAAATCGACCTTTGCCACGCCGATTGCCCAGAACAACGGCAGCATCTTCAACCTGATCTACACGCACACCTCGGGCCCGTGGACGATCAGCCCGTATTTCCAGTATTCGCATGTGCCTTCCGACGCCACACTCGGCATCGCGCACAGCGCCTCGACTTGGGGCGGTGCGGTGCTCGCGAGCTATTCCTTCAACGACAACTGGAAGCTCGCCGGCCGGGCCGAGTACATCGATTCGAGCGGCAGTTTCGCCAATGGCGCGCCGAGCCTGCTTTATGGCCCGGGCAGCCATGCCTGGTCGCTGACCGTCACCCCCACCTACCAAAAGGGCATCTTCTTTGCCCGCGCCGAGGCATCGTACACAGGCATCGGCAATTCCGTACCGGGTTTCGAGTTCGGCAAGACCTTCGACAAGTCGTCGCAAACGCGCCTGATGCTCGAAACCGGCGTGCTGTTCTAACGGAGATCATCATGATGGATGCGATTTTCATTGTAGCAGGGCTCGCGTTCTTCGTTGCCGCGATCCTCTACACATTTGGCTGCGAGAGGCTCTGACATGACTTCTTTGTGGTTCGACTACGGCCTGGGCGCGATCGTGACGCTCGGCATCCTTGTCTATCTCGTTTACGCGCTTCTCCGCCCCGAGCGGTTCTGAGGACACGTCCATGACTGCCAACGGCTGGATTCAAATTGCGATCTTCGCGGTCCTTGTAACCGCGACCGTGAAACCGCTCGGCCTCTTCATGGCCAGGGTATTTGCCGGGGAGCGCACCTTCCTGTCGCCTGTGCTCCATCCGATCGAGCGGGTCATCTACGCGATCTGCCGCGTTAGGGAAGACGACGAACAGCATTGGACCACATATACGGTCGCCGTGCTCATTTTCAGCCTGCTCAGCTTCCTCGTCGTGTATGCGCTGCAGCGACTGCAGACGCTCTTGCCGTTCAATCCACAAGGGATGAGCGCCGTCACGGCGGATTCCTCCTTCAACACCGCCGTGAGCTTCGCCACCAACACCAATTGGCAGGGCTATAGCGGCGAGGCCAGCTTGAGCTACCTGACGCAGATGGCCGGGCTCACCGTACAGAACTTCGTATCGGCCGCTGCCGGCATTGTGCTTGCCATCGCATTCATCCGCGCCTTTGCGCGGCGCTCGATGAGCACGGTCGGGAATTTCTGGGTCGATCTCACCCGCTGCGTTCTCTATGTACTTCTCCCGCTGTCGATCGTGGTGGCGCTAGTCATGATCTGGCAGGGGCTGCCGCAGAATCTCGGCCACTATACCGACGCTGCGACCTTGGAAGGCGCCAAGCAGGTGATCGCGCAAGGGCCGGTCGCGTCGCAGCTTGCGATCAAGCAACTCGGTACCAACGGTGGCGGTTTCTTCAATGCCAATTCTGCGCATCCCTTTGAGAACCCCAACGCCATCACCAATCTACTCGAACTGTGGGCCATTCTCGCGATCAGCGCGGCGCTCACCTACACGTTCGGCAAAATGGTCGGCAATACGCGCCAGGGCTGGGCGATCTTTGCCGTCATGGGTGTGCTGTGGTTCGGGACGCAGACGGTCTGCTACTGGGCGGAGACGCAGCCGAGCGCCAAGCTGGCAGCGCTGCACATCGACCAGGCCCCGAGCGCACTGCAGGCCGGCGGCAACATGGAAGGCAAGGAGGTGCGCTTCGGCATCGCCAATTCCACGATCTGGGCGAACGCCACGACGGAAGCGTCCAACGGCTCGGTCAATTCCATGCACGACAGCTACACGCCGCTCGGCGGGCTGGTTCCCATCGTCAATATTCAGTTGGGTGAAATCATCTTCGGCGGCACCGGATCCGGTCTCTACGGCATGCTGCTGTTCGTCATCGTGGCGATGTTTGTCGCCGGTCTCATGGTTGGGCGAACACCGGAATATCTGGGCAAGAAACTCGAGGCGAAAGACGTGAAGATGTCCATGCTCGCCATCCTGGTTTCTCCGCTCTCCATCCTAGGCTTCACCGCGCTCGCTTGCGTGCTGCCGGTTGGGCTCGCGGGTCTCAACAATGCAGGCCCGCACGGTTTCAGCGAGATGCTGTATGCATACACTTCGGGTACCGGGAATAACGGCAGCGCCTTCGCTGGTCTGAGCGCCAACACACCATTTTACAACACGACAATCGGCTTCGCGATGCTAATGGGCCGCTTCCTTTGGATCGTGCCGATGATGGCGGTCGCAGGTTCGCTGGCCGCGAAGAAGATCGTGCCTGTTTCGGCGGGGACGTTCCCAACCACCGGAGCGCTGTTCGTCGGCCTTGTGATCGGGGTGATCCTGATCTTCGGCGGTCTCACCTATTTCCCGGCGCTGGCCGTCGGCCCGCTTGTCGAGCATTTCGCCATGCATGCCGGCAATCTTTATTGAGGTGTTTGAGCCATGAACATTGAAACCGTTCAACCCCTGGGCCTCGAGAAAGTCCGCAAGCGGATGCCGGTCTCCACCATGACCGACCCGGCGATCCTCGTGCCGGCGATCTGGGATTCGTTCAAGAAGCTCAATCCGCGGCACATGGCGGGCAATCCGGTGATGTTCTGCGTGGAAATTGTTGCAGCGCTGACGACCGTGCTGTTCCTGCGCGATCTCCTCAGCGGCGGCGGGCACCTGCTGTTCGCCTTCCAGATCAATCTCTGGCTCTGGTTCACGGTGGTGTTCGCGAACTTCGCCGAAGCGGTAGCGGAAGGCCGCGGCAAGGCGCAAGCGGCATCCTTGCGCAAGACGAAGACCGAGGCGGTTGCAAAGGTTCTCTATCCCGCAGGCCAAGGCTGGCATCCGGTCGCCGCGACCGAACTCAAGCCAGGCGACATTGTCATGGTCGAGGCTGGCGATCTCATTCCCAGCGACGGCGAAGTGATCGAAGGTGTGGCGTCTGTGAACGAAGCGGCGATCACGGGCGAATCCGCGCCGGTCATCCGCGAATCCGGCGGCGACCGCTCGGCAGTGACGGGCGGCACCCAGGTGATCTCCGACTGGATCAAGGTGAAAATCACGGCAGCCCAGGGCCACACCTTCCTCGACCGCATGATCTCGCTGGTCGAAGGCGCCGAACGGCAGAAGACGCCGAACGAAATCGCGCTCAACATCCTGCTCGCCGGCATGACGCTCATCTTCGTCTTTGCCGTCGCCACGATCCCGAGCTTCGCGGCGTATGCCGGCGGGAATATCGCCGTACTCATCCTGGTCGCGCTGTTCGTCACGCTGATCCCCACCACCATCGGCGCCCTGCTCTCCGCCATCGGCATCGCCGGCATGGACCGGCTGGTGCGCTTCAATGTGCTCGCCATGTCCGGCCGCGCCGTCGAGGCCGCCGGCGATGTCGACACCCTGCTACTCGACAAGACCGGCACCATCACGCTCGGCAATCGCCAGGCGACCGAATTCCTGCCGATTCCCGGTGTCGACGAGTTCGAGCTTGCCAAGGCGGCACAACTTGCCTCGCTTTCGGACGAGACTCCGGAAGGCCGCTCCATCGTGGTCCTGGCGAAGGAGAAATACGGCCTTCGCGCGCACGACATGAGCGCGCTGCACGCGCACTTCATTCCGTTTTCGGCGCAGACGCGCATCAGCGGCGTGGATCTGGAAGGCTCGGCGATCCGCAAAGGCGCCGTCGATGCCGTTCTCTCCTACGTCAATTCGACCAGCGGCGGCATGCGGGCGGCGAGCGCGGATCCGGCCGAGGCGGCGCTTCAGACGATCGGGGCGAGTACCGCCCAGTCGCTGCTCGCGCTCTCGGAGCGCATCGCCAAGAGCGGCGGCACCCCCCTTGCCGTCGCGAAAGATGGCAAAGTGCTTGGCGTCATTCACCTCAAGGACGTCGTCAAAGGCGGCATCCGCGAGCGCTTCGCGGCCCTGCGCAAGATGGGCATTCGCACGGTGATGATCACCGGCGACAATCCGCTGACCGCAGCTGCCATTGCCGCGGAATCCGGTGTCGATGATTTCCTCGCTCAGGCGACGCCGGAAACCAAGCTCAAGCTCATCCGCGACGAGCAGGCGCAAGGCAAGCTGGTCGCCATGTGCGGCGACGGCACCAACGACGCCCCTGCCCTCGCCCAGGCCGATGTCGGCGTGGCGATGAACACCGGCACCATGGCGGCGCGCGAGGCGGGCAACATGGTCGATCTCGACAGCGATCCGACCAAGCTCATCGAGATCGTGGAGATCGGCAAGCAGCTCCTGATGACCCGCGGCGCGCTGACCACCTTCTCCATCGCCAATGACGTGGCGAAGTATTTCGCCATTATTCCGGCGATGTTCGTCGCGTTCTATCCCCAGCTGCAGGCTCTCAACATCATGGGCCTGCATTCCCCGCAGAGCGCCATTCTGTCTGCGATCATCTTCAATGCGCTGATCATTATTGCCCTCATTCCGCTGGCGCTGAAGGGCGTCGCCTATCGCGCCGTAGGTGCCGCGAGCCTGCTGCGCCGCAATCTCCTGGTCTACGGCCTCGGCGGCATCGCGGTTCCATTCATCGGTATCAAGCTGATCGACATGCTGGTCAGCTCCATCGGTCTTGCGTGAGGACACTCCCATGTTGAAGCAAATCTGGCCCGCCTTTGCGATGATCGTTCTGATGACGCTCATCACCGGCATCCTCTATCCGCTCGGAATGACCGGGCTTGCGCAGGTGCTGTTCCCGCACCAGGCCAACGGCAGCCTGATCACCCAGAACGGAAAGGTGATCGGCTCCGAACTGATCGGGCAGAATTTCGCCAGCGCGAAATATTTCCACGGCCGTCCCTCCGCTGCCGGCAATGGTTATGACGCCGCGAACTCGTCGGGCTCCAACCTTGGACCGACCTCGAAGAAACTGATCGACCGCATCAAGGGCGATTCGGCCAAGCTCCATGCCGAGAACCCGAATGCGCCCGTGCCGGTCGACCTGGTCACGACTTCGGCGAGCGGCCTCGATCCGGATATCACGCCGGCGGCCGCCTACTTCCAGGTGCCGCGCGTGGCCAAGGCGCGTGGACTTGCGGAATCCCAACTTCGCCAATTGGTTGAGCAGCATATCGAAGGCCGCACCTTCGGCCTGATCGGCGAGCCGCATGTCAATGTGCTGAAGCTCAACATGGCGCTGGATGCGTTGAAGTCTGGAAAGGCCTAACATCGGCCTGCATGGCAGATGATCGCTCCGATTCCAGCCACAGGCCTTCACCGGAAGCACTGCTTCGTGAGGCGTCCCGGGAAGGGCGCGGCCGGCTAAAGGTCTTTCTGGGGGCGGCACCTGGCGTCGGCAAGACGTATGAAATGCTCACCCAGGCGCGGCAGAGGAAGCTGGAAGGCGTCGACGTTGTCATCGGCGTCGTCGAAACCCATCGGCGTGTCGAGACCGATCTCCTCACCAAGGGACTTGAGGCCGTCCCGAAGAAGCGGATGGCCTACAAGGGCCGCGTGCTGGCCGAAATGGATCTCGATGCCATCCTCCAGCGCAAGCCCAAGCTCGTGCTGGTGGACGAGCTGGCGCACACCAATGTCGAAGGCAGCCGCCATCCCAAGCGCTACATGGATGTCGAGGAGCTGCTCGGCGCAGGCATCGACGTCTATACGACGCTGAACGTCCAGCATCTAGAAAGCCTGAACGATGTCGTGGCCAAGATCACGCACGTGCGGGTGAACGAGACGGTGCCGGATTCGATTCTGGACCGCGCCGACGATGTCGAGCTGGTCGATCTCACGCCGGAAGACCTGCTGCAGCGGTTGAAAGAGGGAAAGGTCTATCTGGCGGAAACGGCGGAGCGTGCGCGCCAGCATTATTTCATGCCCGGCAATCTCACCGCCCTGCGTGAGCTGGCCCTGCGCCGCACGGCGCAGCGTGTCGACGACCAGATGGTCAACTACATGCGCGCGCATGCCATCCAGGGGCCGTGGGAAGCGGGAGAGCGCGTGCTCGTATGCATCAGCGCGCGGCCAGGGGCTGCGGCGCTTGTGCGTTACGCGCGGCGGCTGGCGGACCGCTTGCGCGCCTCCTGGTGCGCGATCTACGTGGAAACATCGGAGTCGCGGCGCCTGAGCGAAACCGAACGTGACCGCGTGGCGGAAGCGCTGCGCCTCGCAGAACGGCTGGGCGGCATGGCGATCACGGTGCCGGCTTCGTCGGTTGCCGACGGTGTGCTTCGTTACGCACACGAGAACAACTTCACGCACATCGTCACATCGACGGCGCAGCGTTCCTGGTGGTCCGAAGTCTTCAGGGGTTCTGCGACGCACGAGATCATCCGGCACGCCGGCGACATCAGTGTTCATGTCGTGCCGGACCAGCTTACGCGCGCCATGAAGGGGACAACAGCGGCGCCACGCCTCGAGCTTCCGGAAACGGGAAGTGGCCTCGATGTCCGCGCCTATGCCGGAAGCCTTGGAATGGTCGTCGTGGCACTCCTGGTTGGGCAGCTGCTGCGCAGTTTTGGCATTACCAATGTGGCGCTTGTTTTCCTGACGGCGGTGCTGGTCAGCGCAATCACGTACGGGTTGTGGCCGTCCCTGTTCGCGTGCCTCGCGGCATCGCTCGCATACAATTTCTTCTTCATGCCGCCGCTCTACACCTTCACGATCGCCGATCCGGACAATGTCGTTGCGCTGTTCTTCTTCGCAGTGATTGCGCTGATCGCGAGCTATCTGTCTGCCCGCGTCCGCGCACAGGCCATCGCGACCCGCGAGCGCGCCGCAATGACCGACAATCTCTACCTCTTCAGCCGCAAGCTCGCCGGCGTGTTCACGCTGGACGACCTTCTGTGGGCCACATCGTTCCAGATCGCCCAGATGCTGAAGGTGCGCGTGGTGATCCTTTTGCCGGAAGCCGACAGCATCGCGTTGCGTGCCGGCTATCCGCCGGAGGATACGCTCGACGATGCCGACATGGCGGCTGCGAAATGGGTGTGGCAGCACGGCACGCCGGCGGGACGCGGCGCCGACACTCTGCCGGGCGCCAAGCGGCTGTTCCTCCCGATGCGCACCGGGCGCGGAACCATCGGCGTGATCGGGCTGGATTCCGATCGGCCGGGACCATTGCTCGCACCCGACCAGCGACGGCTGTTCGATGCGCTGGGCGATCAGGCGGCGCTGGCGATCGAACGCATCAATCTCGCCGCCGACATCGATCGCGCGCGCATGGCCGCGGAAACCGAACGCCTGCGCGGCGCATTGCTCACGTCCATCTCGCACGATCTGCGGACGCCACTCGCGGGCATCCTCGGCTCCGCCACGGCTCTGAAAAGCGACGGCGCTTCGCTTGGTCCGGACGCCCGGGAGGAACTTATCAGCACCATCCAGGAGGAAGCCGAACGGCTCAACCGCTTCATCACCAACCTCCTGGATATGACTCGGCTGGAGTCCGGCGCCCTGGCGCCCCGCCTGGACAACATCGACTTGAGCGATGTGATCGGCAGCGCCTTGCGTCGTGCCGGCAAGGTGCTGGCACACCACAATGTCGAAGTCGCGATCTCGCCCGCCGTTCCACCGCTGGATCTCGATCCCGTGCTGCTGGAGCAGGTGCTGTTCAACCTGCTCGACAATGCCGCGAAGTACGCGCCCGCCGGGAGCAAAGTGCGCATCACCGCCGCACTGAAGGACAATCACGTTCAGATCGAGATTGCCGACGAAGGCGACGGCATTCCGGAAGGCGATCTGGAGCGCATCTTCGACAAATTCTATCGCGTGTATGCTGCCGACAGCAAAACCGGGACCGGGCTTGGTCTCGCCATCTGCCGTGGGTTCGTGGAGGCGATGGGAGGCACGATTCACGCATCGAACAGGACTGACCGGCGCGGCGCGCTGTTCACCATCATTCTGCCCGCGCCGCTGCAACCGGCGCAGGAACGCGCGGCATGACGCAGCTTCCGCCCATGCGCATTCTCGTGGTCGACGACGAGCCGCCGATCCGTCGCTTTCTGCGCACCAGCCTGGCTGCGCGAGGCTACTCCGTTCTCGAAGCGGCTGACGGACAGGAGGCGCTGAACCTCTTCCGCCGCAATGCTGTCGATCTGATCGTTCTCGATCTTGGCCTGCCGGGCACCGACGGCTTCGGCGTGATCCGGCAAATCCGGGAGCAAGGGTCCAACGTACCGATTGTCATTCTCTCGGCGCGCAATGACGAGGCGGGAAAGGTCAAAGCGCTCGACCTCGGTGCCGACGATTTCGTCACCAAGCCGTTCGGCATGGACGAACTTCTCGCCCGCATCCGCGCAGCGCTGCGCCATCGGTTGCAGCAGGAGGGTGAACGGCCCGTCTTCAGGAGCGGCGATCTGTCGGTCGATCTCGTCCGGCGCCTCGTCACCGTGCGCGGCGAAGACGTTAAACTGTCGCCGCGCGAATATGATCTGTTGCGCCTGCTGGTGGCCCACGCCGGCAAAGTGCTCACTCACAAATACATCTTGCGCGAAGTCTGGGGCACGGAATCCGATGTTCAGTATCTGCGCATGTATATCCGCGCGTTGCGCCAGAAGATCGAGGCAAATCCGGAACAGCCGGCGCTCATCCTGACCGAACAGGGCGTCGGCTATCGCCTTCGCGCGCCGGACTAAGTCGCGCAGCCGGGCAACTTGACAAGAAGGGCGCCCGGGCCGTTTCAGCCCCGGGCACCCATGTGAGTTGATACGTCGCCTAGTGAATATGGCTGAGCAGAGCAGCCTTGCCGATCCGGCGCCGACGGGCCGCTGCCATCAGCAGCAGCTTGCCGAGCTCGTGATCATCGTCGTCATCATGCTCATCGTCTTCGTAGCCGATCTCATCGTCTTCATGATGTCTGTGGGCCACGATGCCGGCGAGAACCCGGCGCGCACGACGGCGAGCGGCGGCGAGCAGGAGCAGCTTGCCGAGCTCGTGATCATCGTCGTCCTCGTCGTCATCGATATCTTCCCTGCTGTGCCTGCGCGCAGCCGCGATACCGATGAGCGCCCGGCGATGGCGACGACGGCGGGCAGCCGCCAGCAACAGAAGCCGGCCGAGATGCGCATCGTCGCCCTCGTCCTCGTCTTCGTCCTCGATGTCGTCGGACTCGCGCATTTTCCTGGCGATGGCCAGCCCGCCGATCTTGCGTCTGCGGCTGATGCGGCGTGCCACCGCCAGCTTGGCGAGGCCTTCGCCGCCTTTATGCAGATGAGAATGTTCGCGCATGTTGTGCCTTTCCTGGCTCTTTGCGCCCCTTCTGACGGTCCCCGACGTATTGCGGTTCGCAGACGCTTGTCGTCAGGCGCCTTGCGCACCGTTGTGACTGGCAACCACTGCCTGGCGGACGGCGCCGCGCCGCAACGCGCGCTTCAGCACGGTGCGTCGAACGCCGGACCGCAGAACGCGTTCCCCGGGGCTCTCCATCTCGCTCTGTTGCTTGTGCGACTTCGAACCTGCGAAATGGTCACCGCTTATGGCGTCTTCAAACCCATCATGGACGCCGGCCACGTAGGCGGCCTCGATCAGATCGCTGAAGTCTTCGAGCTCATCGCCACCGGCCAGTGTCGCGAATTCCGCATCGGAGACAATGCGGCGCTTTCCGGTGGCCGCGAGGTGCTCGATCTTCGCGATTTCGCCGTTGGACGCATGCAGCGTGATCACCAGCTGCTTGAACAGGTTTCCTGCCTTTTGTTTCGTAGCTTTCGATGGCCTTTTTTTTGCCACCGTTTTTCGTCGCGCCATCACATCACTCCGATCGCATTTCCCACACGACCTAATCGGGAATGCGAAAGGAGAAGTCGATTAGATCAAGGTCCAACGGACTGTAACGTTCGCGTCACGCAGTGGATGCGCAGATGAAGTGGCGCAGCTTTCAATCGGTCGCGGGCATGAAGTGCAGGTCGCGGTAGTCGAAGCTGAAATCGGCGAGCGGCGACACCGGCCACATTTCGATCTTTGCGACCTTCCCTTTCGTCACGTCGAACTTCACGTAAGCCGCTTCGATCGTCTTGTCGGTCCAGGGCAGCTTGAACGTGTCGTCCGCGACGTGCTCCAGCGGGCCTTCCATGTTGGGCGTCTTGTCGAAATGCATCCACAGTTTGCCGTCGCGCGAGGAAACGGTGGCAGTGCCGTACCAGTCGTCGCGATAGACGCGCGCGTAGGATGCAAGTGGCAGCGACATCTTGTTGTTGGGATGGATTTGCTCCGGCTGCCCCTTCATCGCCTTGGCGCCGCCGGCCATCATGGTATCGACCAGCTTCTTCAGATTCTCGTTCCAGTGCTGATCGGGAATGCCGAGATAGTGGTCGACGACGTGGAAGGCCACGGCGCGGCGCGCGGCGCCGTCTTCCGAGTTGATCATCACCGCCACGCCGACATTCTTTTCCGGAATGAGATAGAGCGCGGCCACCGCGCCCAGCACGGCGCCGGTGTGCTCGATGATGGTATGGCCGTGATAATTCTCGATGAACCAGCCCAGGCCATAGTCCTGGAACGGCGGCGACAGAGCCGCCATCACCGCGGACGCCGCGGGCCCGAACGAATCCGGCGACACCACGACCAGCGGTTTCCACATCTCCTTCGATTGCGCTTCGCTGAAGATGCGCTTGCCGCCCGGCGCCTGTCCGTGGCCGAGCTGCACGGCGATCCAGTTCGCCATGTCGACGGCGCTGGCGTTGATGGCACCGGCCGGTGCGGAGGCGCCGCCCTCCAGCCCATGCTTGAGGATTCCTTGCGGACCCATCCCGCGGATCGGGCCGGTCGTGCGGGCATGCAGCGCAATGCCGTTCTTCGCATCGATGTGATAGGCCGTCGTCGCATCGGCCATGCCGGCGGGCTTGAGGATGTGGTTTTCGACGAAATGCTCCCATGTCTCGCCGGAAACCGATTCCACCAGCGCACCCGCCACGATGTAGAGGATGTTGTCGTAGGCGAAGGTCTCGCGGAATCCCGTCACCGGCTTCAGGTAGCGCAGGGCGTGCACGATGTCGGCGCGTGAGCGCGTGGTGGATGGAACGATAAGGAGATCGCCCTCGCCCAGGCCGAGGCCGCTGCGATGCGTGAGCAGATCGCGGATGGTCATGTGCTCGGTGGCGTACGGATCGTACATGCGGAAGCCGGGCAGCTTGTCGACCACCCGGTCCGTCCATTTCAGCTTGCCCTGATCGACCAAAATGGCCAGCGCGGCGGATGTGAACGCTTTCGTTTCCGAGCCGATGGGGAATGCCGTGTGCTCATCCACCTTGGCATTGGTGGCGATGGAGCGGACGCCGTAACCCTTCGTCACCACCGGCTTGCCGTTCTCGACGATGGCGACCGTCATCCCCGGCGGCCCGAATATCTTCATCGACTGCGCGACGAAGGCATCCAGATCGGCCGGCGGCGCGGCATTCGCCGTGGAAAGGCCAAGCGCCAGGATGGCCGCTGTTGCGGCGGACATGAGAAGGCGGTTCATCGTTCGCGGCCTCAGATGTTCACGTTGAAGTTGGCAAGGCCGTAATCGAGGATCGCCCAGATGCCGTAGAGGCCGGCCAGCGCGAGCACCAGGTCCCCGATGCGCACCAGCAATCCGCCAGGCCCGCGCAGCGCGCGCAGGATTCCGTTGGCAATCATGGCAAGGCCGCCGAGGATTGCCAGCACACCGATGACGTAAAGCAGCATCATCCACGGTCCCATCTTGTCTTCCAGCAGCAGCGCCTCGTCCACCTGCAGGACTGTGAGCAGCGTGATCCAGCCGCCGATCATCGCCAGGAACAGCAGCACGCCAAGTCGCGAGCCGAGACGCAGCCGCGCCTGTTGCGGCGTCATCTCCAGCGGACGCCCGAAGCGGCGGCGCGTGATCCACCCGCCGAACCAGATGGCAACCGTGAGCGCGCAGACGGCGATCGCGCCGAGGCCGAACAGCTTGAGATTGCCCAGCGTCTCGAGTCCATGCACGCGCTGGAGCACTTCCACCGGAATGAAATCGTCCGAGGTGAAATAGTCGATGTTGCCGTCCTTGTCGGTGACGAACTTCAGGTGGGTCTGACCATCGACCTCGCGATAGGTGAGCGGGCCGACATTGCGCCACTTCTTCGGTGCGCCGCTGAGATCCTTCAACAGATCGACGGTGAGCGTCTTGTCGGGCTGCTCGACGACCTGGTTCTGGCCCAGCTGGAACAGCAGGCGGAGCGCAGAATCTTTCCGCCGGCTGGCAACGTAGTAGCCGACGACGCGCGCATTATCCTTTTCGGGATCGGCGACCGTCTTCTCGTCCGGCGGCGTGAACGGGAAATAGCGGTCGAGGAACATCCGGAAGATGTTGACGCGCACGGGTTCGACCGCGCCTTCCTTGCCGGCGCTGTTGAACGACATGAAGATTCCGACATTGGCATCGAGGATGAGATGCAGGTCGCTGTGGAACACTTCCGTGTCGCCGCCATGGCCGATGATGCTGTGGCCGTTGCGATTCTCCTGGTAGAAGCCGAGATCGAATCCATTGAGCCCCGGCGCCAGCGTGAAGTTGAGCGAGTGCATCTGCTTCACGGTCTCGGGCTTCAGGATGCGGGCGCCGTTGTATTCGCCACCATTGAGGTGCGCGATCATGAACTTCGCCATGTCGGTCGCGGTCGAGGCGAGCGCACCGGCGGGGGCGGCTTCCACGATTTCATAATCCGCGGGCTTGGGATCGGACGCCTGCTTGTAACCGCTCGCCATGTCCCCTTGCAGATTCTTCGGCAGCGGCTGCGAGAACGACGAATGGTCCATGCCGAGCGGCTTCAGGATGTGGTTGGCGATGTACTGATCGAACGGCTCGCCCGAAACGCGCTGCACGATGTAGCCGGCGATCGTCGTGGCGTAGTTCGAGTAGGCCACATATTTCCCCGGCGGAAAGATGCGCTCCGGCATGTGCTTCACGAGATAATCGTGCAGGGGAAAGAGCTCAGACGGCTTGGCGATGAACAGCTGACCCAGCGTCTCCTCGAAGCCGGCCGTGTGCGTCATGATGTTGCGAAGCGTGATCGGCTTGCCGAACTTCTCCGGGATCTTGAAGTCCAGATATTTGTTCACGTCGGTATCGAGATCGAGCTTGCCCTGCTCGACCTGCTGCATGACGGCCGTCCACGTGAAGAGTTTGGAGATCGATCCCGGGCGGAACATCGTCACGTCGGGAACCACCGGCCTGCGTGTCTTCAGATCGGCATAGCCGTAGCCCTGCGCGAAGAGGAGCTTGCCGTCCTTCACGACGGAAATGGTTGCACCGGCAATGTCGCCGCGCTGGATGGCATAGGGCACCATGCCGTCGAAGAAAGTGCGCAGGTCTTCTTCCGTCAGCCCGTGCGGTTCGAGCTTTGCGGCCGGAGGGGCCTGCGGCGTGACGGATGCCGGTGCCGGTGTGGCCGTGGACGGCAAAGGTGCAGGACCCGTAGATGGCGGCGCCGCAATGGCCATCGTTGCCGTAATTGCTGCCGCCAATGCCAAACCAACCGTCACAAACTTCTTCGCACCCATCGCCTCAGCCTTTCCTGTAATCGGTAATCAAGATGCCGCACGAAGGTGCGGTGACATCTGCGCAGAACCCCAGCCGTCCGTCGTGCAGATGATATCGCCGTCCCGATATGTGACGGAAGGCGCGCGGTCGCGCGCCAGGAACATGGCACCGTCCATATCGACAAAATCGCAAAGCTGGCCGACCAGCGCGCCGGGCATCATGGCGAGCGACGTGCCTTCCATGCATCCGACCATCGGCCGCATGCCGGCGGCGCGGATCGCCCGCACCATCAGCAACGCCTCCGTCAGCCCGCCGCATTTGTCGAGCTTGATGCTGACGATCTCGAACCGGCCTTTCGCCTTCGCGATGTCGGCCAGACCCTGAACACTTTCATCCGCCGCCAACGGTATGGGCGATCGGAAACCATCGAGCTGCGCTTCCTGCCCGATCGGGATGGGCTGCTCGATCAATCCAACCTTTGCTTCGACGAGCGCCGGCATCAGGGCTTCCAGCGAGGCGCGCGAAAAGGCCTGATTGGCGTCGACGCCGATCCATGCGTTCGGCCGCGCGCAGCGAACGGCGGCAACGCGAGCGGCATCGTCTTCGCCGGTCAATTTCATCTTGATGCGCGAAGCCGGTGCGTAGCTGCGCGCGACCTCTGCCATCGCCTCGGGCGTATCGGCGCCGATCGTATAGGTCGTCGGCAGCGGCCCGAGTGCGGGCAGCCCCGCGGACTGCCAGGCGGGCGTGCGGTTGAGTTTCGCTTCGAGATCCCACAAGGCACAGTCGACGGCGTTGCGCGCTCCGCCCGCCGGCATGCGCTCGCGGAGGCCGTTGCGATCGATGCCGCGCTCGATATCGGCGCGCGCGGCTTCGATCTGATCGCGCATCGTTTCCGGCGTTTCGCGGCGATAGTAGACGCCGGCCGCTTCGCCCATCCCGGTGATGCCGCGTTCACTGAGCGACACCACCACGACATCCGATTGCGTGAACTCATAGCCGGCAATCCGGAACGGCGCCTTCAGCGGCCAATGCTCGATGGCGATCTTGAGCGAACGCATCACATCCTTCGTATCAGAACGATTTGTCCACGCTGAAACCGATCGTCCGCGGCTGCGAGATTGTCCCCTGAAACGCGTATGGCGTGCCCAGGAAGACCGCCGTGGCCAGACTGCTGCCGCGCAGGTACAGATCGTTCGTCACGTTGCGCGCGTAGATCTGCATCCGCAAACTGTCGTCCGAGATACCGATGTGCAGATCGAGCTGGTTGTAGGCCGGATCAAGGAATGCGGTGGGCACCTTGTCGCCAAATAGATCAAGCGCGAAGGATCCCTGCACACCCGACCATTGGTCCCCACCGTGACGGAAGCCCGCTCCTGCATCCAGGTTCCACCCATCACCAAGCGGCATCGTGTAGGTTGCCGTCAGTGACCACGTCCAGCGTGGCACGTAGAGAAGCCGTGCGCCGCTCGGTGCGTTGAGCGAGGGAATCGGATCGGTGATCGTTGCGTCGATGTATGCGAGATTGGCGCCCAGCAACAAACCGTCGATGGGTTCATAGTTCCCGTTGAAGTTCACACCCTTGCTATGCGCTCCGCCACCATTGCCGTTCACGGTGCACGGGCAGGCCGGGAAGAAGACGGGGACCTGGATATTGGACCAGTCGATGTAGAAGACGGAAACATCCGCCAGGGCTTTGCCATCCAGGAAGATCGATTTGAGTCCCGCCTCATAATCGATAAGCGTCGATGCGTTGTAGAATTTCGCCGCGCCCGTCACGCCAAGAGGAAGGGCATTGGGCGCGCCGGGCTGAAAACCCTTGGCGATGCGCACATAGACCATGTCATTTGGCGCGAAGTGGTAGCTCGGATTGATATCCCACGTGAGCACGTCCTGGTGGCTCAGGCCTTTTGGAAACGCCTCAACGCCGCCAACCAGCAAGCCGCCAAGCTGCTGGAGATAAGTCTGATTGTTGTGCGAGTAGCGCGCACCGCCCGCGAGATCGAGCGTATCGGTGATGTGCCAGGTCGCGTTCGCAAAGGCCGCGTATTCAAGATAGGACGAATCCAGCGTGGCGAACTCGAGCGGATTGATGGGCGGTGGAAACAGCTGGCCGGGCGCAGAGAAGACCTGGAACGTTTGCCGTTGTGTCGTCACTTCGTGCGTGAAGTAGCCGCCAACGAGCCAATCGACCGGTCCGCCCTGATCCGAAGTAAGCCGGAGTTCCTGCGTGAACTTGGCAACGCGGGGCGTTTCGGGAAAATTCACGAAAATCGAGCTCGGCAAACCGATAAGCGGCGCAATCGGCCGAAAGGCGGCCGTTTCGTCCCCAAGCACCGTCGTACGGATCAGCTGATAGCTCGACGCCGACGTAAGATTCGCCCAGCCGAAATCATATTTGCCCGTCAGGTCGTAGAGCAGGAGGTCGATGTTGGTCTTCTCCGGCAGATAAGAATTGTTGGAGAGTGTCCCGCCTCCGGGAAACGGCTTGTGGGTCACCGGATCGTAGGAGACCCTGTCGCTGTTGTGCTGCAAGACCTGCTGATCCAGGACCGTCGCCTCGATCGACAGTTTCGACATGGGCTCCCACAAGAGGGATATCCTGCCGCCGACCTGGTAGGCGCCATTGTTGTCCTTCGCGCCGGTCGCGATATCGTTGATGTAGCCGGGAGTGTAGCGCTGATAGATCGAGCCGCGCAGGGCAAGCGTGTCGCTGATCGGAAGGTTTGCCATGCCGCGCACTTGCTCGCCCGCGCCGCCGCCGTTCTGAATCCCCAACACGTCGCCGCCAACTTCGGCGGAGAACTTGGTCAGGTCAGGCGGCGTAAGCACATACTTGATGACGCCCGACATGGAGTTCGCACCGTAGAGCGTACCTTGGGGACCGCCCAGAACTTCGACGCGCTCGATATCGTACGGCATGACGTCGGGCGTTATGATTTGTGCTGCCACGAAGCCACTGCTGCTGCCCATCGGCGTTTCGTCGAGGTACACGCGCGCAGCCGTGGTCGATGCGGTCGGCGGAACGCCGTCGAGCGTTACGAATTCCAAGCCTGCGGAACCGAAGGGCTGGATGTTCAGTCCGGGAATATAGCCTTCCATATCCTGCAGCGAAGTAGCGTGCATGTTGGCCAGTTCTTCGCCGGTGAGAACACCCACCGACGCCGGCACATCCTGAATGTTCTGACTGCGCTTCTCGGCCGTTACGGTTACGGTCTCGATCCCGCCGCTGGTGCTCTGCGCGAAGGCAGGTAGCGTGGCTGCCGCAAGCGAAATTGATCCGAGCAGCGCGCTCCGGCGCAGCATACGTGACGTCATCTTGGCCCCCTGCAGACTCGCGTGACACGAAAATATGACGGCGATTTTCTAATCCCGCAACATGTTTTCTGGGCGGAAAATCTCGACAAGTGCGGCAAATGCACCTAGTGTGCTCCGCGGGAGACACACATGGCTGCAAAGCGTCCGGCGATCGCGGAGAAGGTCGAGAGCAAGCGCGAAGCGCGCCCCGGTGTCGCGTTGCGCGCGCTGCGCATGCAGCGGGGCTGGACGCTTGCCGAAGTGAGCAAGCGCACCGATTTGCCGATCTCCACGCTCTCCAAGATCGAAAACGACAAGATGTCGTTGAGCTACGACAAGCTGGCGCGGCTCAGCACGGGACTGGGCGTGGATATCTCGCAGCTGTTCATGCCGCAGATCGTGGGCATGGCGAATGGCATGGTGAACGGCCGCCGCAGCGTCACCCGAGCAGGCCAGGGCCAGGCGATCGAGACAGACAATTACTGGCATTTGTATCCGGCGGCGGATTTCCTGAACAAGCGATTCGTGCCGGTCATCGCCGAGCTGCGCGCACGCACGCTGGAAGAATTCGGCGACATGATCCGCCACACAGGTGAAGAATACGCGTTCATCCTGGAAGGGACCGTGGAGTTTCACACCGAACTTTACGCTCCGCTCACGCTGCATCAGGGCGATTCGCTCTACTTCGACAGCGGAATGGGGCATGCATACCTTGCGGCCGGGCCGGGGCCTTGCCGAGTGCTTTCCATCTGTTCGGGACCGGAATCGCACATCATGGAAGTCGCCCGCCGCGACAGGACTTCAAAAGCAAAGCCGCGCAAGCGCAAATGATCGCGACCGCGGTTTTCTGATTGAGAAAAAAACTTTCCTCAAGTATGTCTGACTAAACCGCGCGTCTCGCGCGCGATCGCCCGAGGAACGCAAGCCGCTGCCGATGACGGAGACAGGATTCGACATCGTCGTCATCGGGGCCGGCATCGCCGGCGCGTCCGTCGCTGCCGAACTGGCGCGGACCCACAGGGTCGCCCTGCTCGAGCGCGAGGACTTGCCGGGCTATCATTCGACCGGGCGCTCGGCGGCCCTGTTCTCGGAGATCTACGGCAACGAACCGGTTCGGGCTCTGTCGCGCGCCAGCCGCGATTTCTTCTTCAACACGCCGGATGGTTTTTCACCGTCACCGCTCGTGAAACCGCGCGGATCGCTGCACATCGCCGCCCCGGCGCAGCTGTCGATCCTGAAAGGCTTCGCCGCCAGTCCCGATGTCGAAGCGTCCGTTCGCATGGTTTCGGCAGAAGAAGCCTTGCGTCTCTGCCCTATTCTGAGGCGGGAGTGTGTGGCGGCCGCAGTGATCGAAGACGACGCAGCCGACGTCGACGTGAACGCGCTGCATCAGGGTTACCTGAGGCAATTCCAGGCGCTCGGCGGAACGCTTGTGCTCAATGCGTTTGTCCAGACCTTGCGGCACGACAAGCAGGGATGGCGCATCGAAACGGAGCGCGATGTGTTTTCCGCCGGCATCGTCGTGAATGCGGCGGGGGCGTGGGCTGATAGTGTTGCGTCAATGGCTGGCGCCCAGCCGCTCAAAATCCAGCCGTGCCGCCGCACGGCGATCCTCGTGGAGCTTCCGGCCGGCGTTACGCCCGACGCCTGGCCGATGGTGATCGACATCGAGGAAGCCTTCTATATGAAGCCGGATGCCGGGTTGCTGCTCGTGTCGCCGGCCGACGAAACGCCGGTTGATCCATCCGATGTCCAGCCGGAAGAACTCGACGTTGCCATTGCGGTCGATCGCATCGAGACCGCGACCACGCTTCAGGTGAAGCGCATCCGCAAGCGATGGGCGGGATTGCGCTCTTTTGCACCGGACCGTTCGCCAGTGATTGGATTCGATCCGTCCGTGCCGGGGTTCTTCTGGCTCGCCGGACAGGGCGGCTACGGCATCCAGACCGCACCTGCCGCCTCGCAACTTGCCAGTGCGCTGCTCCGCGGCGAGATGCCCGCCGCGAGCGACGATCTCATTGCGCAGCTCTCGCCTTCCCGGTTCGCACAAGCTCCGGCGCGCCGGAGCCGCGCGTGAACGTGGAGGCACAGCCAAGCGAATTCGAGCGGCTGCAGGCGAAAACCTGGCTCGGCCATCCGCGCGGCCTGACCATCCTGTTCCTCACCGAGATGTGGAGCCAGTTCTCCTTCTTCGGCATGCGCGCGCTGCTCGTCTACTACATGACCAAACAGCTGCTGTTCAGCCAAAGTTATTCGTCGCTAGTCTATGGCGTTTACGGGGCGCTGGTCTATTTCACTCCGCTGATCGGCGGCGTTCTCTCGGACCGATGGCTGGGGCGCAAGCGCGCGGTGATCATTGGCGCGTCGGTAATGGCGCTCGGCCATTTCATGATGGCGTTCGAGGCGCTGTTCTATTTCGCACTGGCGACGATTACGTTGGGGAACGGCCTTTTTCTGCCCAGTCTAGCGAGCCAGATCAACCAGCTCTACGCGCCGGACGATCCGCGCCGCGCCACGGCCTACAACGTCTACTACGCCGGCGTGAATCTGGGCGCGTTCCTGGCCCCGTTCGCCTGCGGCACGATCGGCGAGGCTTATGGCTGGCATTGGGGCTTCGGCATCGCCGGTATCGGTATGGCGATCGGGCTAGTCATCTATCTCGCCGGCGGAAAATACCTGCCCTCGGGCCACGACATGGCTAAGCCAGAAGCAGAAACGCGCGAAGCACCAGCAGCCGCGCCGCCCAGGAACCTCTACCTACTGATGCTGGCGGTGATAGTGATCGTGGTGATCTTCCGTGCGGCCTATGAGCAGTCGGGCAACACCTTGGCGTTGTGGCTGGACACCGGCGTCGACCGCCATGTGGGGCAACACTTCGTCATCCCGATGACTTGGTTTCAGTCGCTCAATCCGGCGATGATCGTGCTCTTCACCCTCGTCATCGCCTTGTGGAACATGAAGCGGGCCTGGAGCAGTGTCGCCAGGATGGCGCTGGGCGGTTTAATCGTCGGCGCATCCTATTTGCTGCTGGCCGTGATCGCTTCCGGCGACGCACGAGCGAGTTGGCTCTGGATCGTGGCTTATTTCTCGGTCTACACGCTCGGCGAACTCTTCATCCTTCCGGTTGGGTTGGGCCTGTTCGGGCGTCTCGCGCCCGCGGGGTTCGCGGCGACGGCGATTGCGGCCTGGTTCATGGCGGCGTTCTTCGGGAATCTTGCGGCCGGCGCGGTGGGTGCGTTGTGGAGCGTGCTGAAGCCGGCGCCGTTCTTTGCATTGGTTGGCGGCCTTGCGGCAGTCGCCGGGATTCTGCTGCTCGCGCTGAGCCGCTGGGGCGCGCGGATCGAGCGTGCCGCCGAACACAAACCCGCCATTTAATCGAGAATTATCCGTATTTCGCTTTGAGTTTCTTGCGGTCGATCTTGTCGCGATCGTTGCGCGGCAGGCTTTGGTCGACGAACACGATCCAGTGCGGCGCCTTGTATCGCGCCAGTCCGTCCTTCGCGAACGCAATGATCTCGCGCTCCAGCTCCGCCGATGCGGCGACGCCATCTTTCAGCACCACGATGCCGAGCGGTTTCTCCAACCCCTGCTCGTCCTTGCGGCCGACGACGCAGCACTCGCGCACGGCCGCGTGCTGCATGAGGCGGTTCTCCACTTCCATCGGGCTCACATAGATGCCGCCGCTCTTGAGCAGATCGTCGCCCCTGCCCTCGTAGTACCAGTAGCCGTCGGCGTCCTCGCGGAACTTGTCGCCGCTGACGATCCAGCCGCCGCGCAGATGTTCCTTCGATTTCTCGTAGTCGGAATGATAGTAGAGCGCCGCCGAATCCCCTTTCAGCCACAGCGTCCCCACATCGCCCTGCGCGACCGGATTGCCGTCATCGCCGACAAGCTTCGCTTCGTATCCGGGCACCAGCCTGCCGAGACTGCCGGGGCGAACATCGCCCGGCCGGTTGCTGATGTAGATGTGGAAGCTCTCCGCGCTGCCGATGCCGTCGATGATCGGCACGCCGAAGGCATCGTCCCATTGCGCATGCAATTCGCGCGGCAAAGCTTCGCCGGCGCTCCACATGAAGCGGAGGCTGGAAATATCCTTCTGCTGGTTCTTCGGCGTACGCAGCATCTTGTTGATCAGCGTGGGCACACTGGTGAAGACCGTGGCCCTGTGCTGCGCGATCTTGTCAAATAGCAATTCCGGCGTGGGCTGTTCCTTGAACAGGACCGTGGAAGCGCCGACGGAAAACGGAAACATCAGATTGGTGCCGGTGGCGTAACCGAAGAACAGCCGCGCGCCGGAAATCGTCACGTCGGATTCGCGGATGCCAATGAAATCCTGGGCGTAGACTTTCGTGTTGAAGGCAAAATGGGCGTGGCTGTGCACCGCACCCTTGCTGCGCCCGGTGGTGCCGCTGGTGAAGAGCCAGACGGCGGGATCGTCGCGCCGCGTCGGCCAGGGTGCGGATTTGGCTTCTCGTTCGATCCAGGACTCGAAATTGCGACCGATGCCCGTTTCCGTGCCAACGACGATCACATTGGAGTGTCCGCGGCCGCAATGGCGCGAAATGGAAACGGCCTTGCGGAATTCCGGCAGGCTCTGCTCGTCAACAAAGGCGAACTGCGGCTTGATGTAATCGAGATAGTATTCGTAGTCGGCGGCCGGCAGCAGCGGATTGATCTGCGTGACGACAGCGCCGGCCTTCAGCGCGCCGAACCAGGCATAGGCAAATTCGGGGCGGTCCTGCATGCAGATCAGCACGCGCTGCTCCGGCAGCAATCCATCCGCCACAAGGTTGCGCGCGACCTGCATCACCTTGTCTGCCACCTCGGCGAAGGTGATCGACCGGCCCTCGAAATGGATGGCGGTCCTGTCCCCGCGGCCAGCTTCGAGGTTCGAGAACACGAAATAGTCCGCCATGTTGAACTGTTCGGGAAAAACGGGGGGGCGGAAATCCATGGATAACCTCACCCGATTGGTCCGCCTGAGATCGGCAACGCAATGCCGTTCACCGAAGCCGCTTCATCGGAACAGAGCCACAGGACTGCTGCCGCGACTTCCCCCGGAGCAATCAAACGGCCTTGCGGATTGCTTGCCACCAGATTGGCCAGCGCGTCCGCCTCGCTCATGCGCGTGGTCACACTGATCTTCTTGATGGCAGACCGGACGATCTCTGTGTCGGTGTAGCCCGGACAAACCGCATTGACAGTGATGCTGCTTGTCACAAGCTCGAGTGCAAGGGACTTCGTCAGCCCGACCACGGCATGCTTGGCCGCCACATAGGCGCTGACATAGCGGAAGCCCATTAGTCCGGCGGTGCTAGCAACATTGACGATGCGGCCCCAACCGGCCTGTTTCATTCCGGGCAGCGCGGCGCGGATGCAATGGACCGCGCCCATCAGGTTCAGATCGAGTGCGGCGCGCCATGCCTCCGGCGTCGTCTTCTCGAACGGTGCCGACGTGACGCCACCAGCATTGTTGATCAGCACCTGGATCGGCCCAACCTTCGCGGCAGCCGAGGCAAACGCCGATTCGACACCCCGCGCATCGGTCACGTCGATGGTTTCGGTGTGCGCGCCGGGCAGACCTTTGGCCGCGGCCGCGAGCCGTTCGCCATTGCGGCCGGCGATGGTCACGCGGGCGCCGCCGCGCGCGAGAGCCGTGGCGATCGCAAGCCCGATGCCGCTGCCGCCGCCGGTGATAAAGGCGTGCCTGCTCACCTGTTCACACTATCTTCTCTGCCTCACGAAAAGTAGTCTAGGTTGCGCAGCAACAGCAACGCTTGCCCCGACGACAGATGAATCCCGAATCACACGCACCGAAGCATTTCCTGTGGTCGTTTGCAGACGGCATTGGAACGATCACCCTGAACCGGCCGGAGCGGAAAAACCCGCTGACCTTCGAATCCTATGCGGAATTGCGCGACACGTTTCGCGCGCTGGTCTACGCGCCGAATGTGAAAGCTGTGGTGGTGCGCGGCGCCGGCGGGAATTTCTGCTCCGGTGGCGATGTGCACGACATCATCCGCCCGCTGCTGGACATGGACACGACCGGCCTTCTCGCCTTCACGCGGATGACGGGCGATCTGGTGAAGGCGATGCGCGGTTGCCCGCAGCCGGTCATCGCGGTGGTGAGCGGCGTCTGTGCCGGCGCCGGCGCGATCATCGCCATGGCATCGGACATCCGCATTGCGGCGACCGACGCCAAGACGGCCTTCCTGTTCAACCGCGTGGGGCTCGCGGGATGCGACATGGGCGCATGTGCGATCCTGCCGCGCATCATCGGTCAGGGCCGTGCATCCGAACTCTTGTTCTATGGCCGCAGCATGAGTGCCGACGAAGGCGAACGTTGGGGCTTCTTCAACAAGGTTGTCGCGGCCGAACAGCTGGACGCCGAAGCGCGGGATTGGGCCGCGAGGCTCGCCAGCGGTCCTTCTTTTGCCAACGGCATGACCAAGAACCAGCTCCATCAGGAATGGGATATGAGCCTGGATGCGGCCATCGAAGCCGAAGCGCAGGCCCAGGCGCTGTGCATGCAGACGCAGGATTTTCGGCGCGCCTATGAGGCGTTCGTCGCCAAGCAAAAGCCTGTCTTCGAAGGCAATTAAGGAACAACCATGCGCGTGTTGCAGCCGGAAAACTGGGTTCGTCCCCGCGGGTATGCCAACGGCATCGAGGCGGAAGGCAAGGTCATCTTCGTCGCCGGCCAGATCGGCTGGAACGAGAAGGGCGAGTTCAAGGAGCACACGCTGGCGGGCCAGTTCCGTCAGGCTCTGAGCAACGCCCTTACCGTGCTGAAGGAAGCCTCAGCCGGACCGGAACACATCGCGCGCATGACGATCTTCGTGACCAGCCGCGGGGAATATGTCGCGGCGCGGCCGGATCTCGGCACGGCGTGGAAAGAGCTGATGGGCCGCAACTTCCCCGCCATGGCGGTCATCATCGTCACGGGATTTGTCGAGCCGGAAGCCAAGGTCGAGATCGAAACCACGGCGGTGGTTCCGCGCTGATGATTGTCAGGCGTTCCAGATGAAGATCGCAATCGTCGGTGGCGGACCCGGCGGACTGTATCTCGCGCTGCTCACCAAGAAGGCGCGGCCAGACTGGCACATCGAAGTTCACGAGCAGAACCGCGCCGACGACACGTTCGGGTTCGGCGTGGTTTTCTCCGAAGAGACGCTGCAGGAGTTTCTCGGCCGCGATGCGGAGTCGTTCGCCGCGATCCGCGACACCTTCGCCTATTGGGACGACATCGTCATACGCTATCGCGGATCGGAAACCCGCTGCGGCGGCAACGGCTTTGCCGGCTGTTCGCGCATCGCGCTGCTCAACATCCTGCAGAAGCGCTGCGCGGAGCTGGGCGTGGCCCTGCATTTCGAAAGCCCAATCGCCGTCCTCTCGCGTTTCGACGATTACGACGTGATCGTCGCAGCCGACGGCATCAACAGCCGCATCCGCGACACGTTCAAGGACCACTTTAAGCCGGTGCTGCAGCACAAGGCGAACAAGTTCACCTGGCTCGGCTCCACGCGGCCACTCGATGCCTTCACCTTCTTCTTCAAGCAGACGGAGTTCGGGCTGATCTGCGCCCATACCTATCAATACGAGAAAGGCCACTCGACCTGGGTGATCGAGATGAGCCCGGCGGCGTGGGCCGGGCTTGGATTCGATTCACTGGACGAGCGCGAAAGCGCGGACCGGCTCGAGCAGATCTTCGCCGACGAGCTCGAAGGCCACAGACTGATCACCAACCGGTCGCTGTGGCGCAACTTCCCGCGCATCTTCTGCGAGCGCTGGTGGCACAGGAACATCGTGCTGTTGGGCGACGCAAAGGCGACGGCGCATTTTTCCATCGGCTCCGGCACCAAGCTCGCCATGGAATCCGCGATTGCCCTGTCGGACGCGCTGATCGCGCATGGCGAGTCGTCGGTGGAGGACGCGTTCCGCGCCTACGACAAGGCCCGGCGCACCGAAGTGCAGATAACCCAGCACAATGCCGATGTGAGCCTTTCCTGGTTCGAGCACATGGAACGCTCGAACGACATGAAGCCGATGCAGTTCGCCATGGTGGTGATGTGCCGCGCCAAGAGCATCACCTGGGACAATCTGCTGATGCGCGATGAGTCGTTCGTGCGCGCCTTCGAGGACGAGTGGTATCAAACCTATTTCGACGAAACCGGCTTCGATTGCCGCAAGACGCGCCCGACGCCCATGTTCACACCGATCCGGCTTCGCGACATGGTGCTCGCCAACCGCGTGGTGGTCTCGCCCATGGCGCAATATTCCGCGGTCGACGGCGTGCCAAACGACTGGCACTACACGCATTACACGTCGCGCGCGATGGGCGGCGCCGGCCTGCTCTACGTCGAAATGACCTGCCCGGCACCGGATGCACGCATCTCCGTCGGCTGCACTGGCTTGTGGAACGACGAGCAGGAACACGCCTGGAAGCGGATCGTCGATTTCACGCACACCTATTCGGACACGAAGATCTGCATGCAGCTGGGTCATGCCGGCCGTAAGGGATCGACGCAGCTGGGGTGGGAAATGCCCGACCATCCACTCGCCAACACAGATGACAACTGGCCGGTCTATTCGGCCTCACCCATTCCCTACTTCGCGGATGTCAGTCCGACACCCGGTGAACTGGACCGTGCCGGCATGGATCGCATCAAGGCCGAGTTCGTTCAAGCAACCGTGCGCGCGAACCGCGCCGGTTTCGACATGCTCGAACTCCACTGCGCGCATGGCTACCTGTTCGCGAGTTTCCTGTCGCCACTGACGAACAAGCGCACGGACGAATATGGTGGCTCCAACGACAACCGCATGCGCTATCCGCTGGAAGTGTTCGAGGCGATGCGCGCGGCCTGGCCGGCGCAGAAACCGATGTCGGTGCGCATTTCGGCGAGCGACTGGTTTCCCGGCGGGATCAGCGAAGACGACGTGCTGGCCATGGTCGGCATGTTCGAAGAGGCCGGCTGCGATCTCATCAGCACGTCGTCCGGGCAGACCGTGCCGGAGCAGAAGCCAGTCTACGGCCGCATGTATCAGGTGGAATTCGCCGAAGCGATCCGCAACGTCGCCCGCATCAAGACGATGGCGGTGGGCGCCATCACGGAAGCCGCGCAGATCAACACCATCATCGCCTGCCGCCGCGCCGATCTCGTGGCGCTGGCGCGGCCGCATCTGGTGAATCCGTATTTCGTGCACCAGGCCGCGGCGTGGTACGGCGTTCGCTCACACCGCGTGCCCGAGCAATACTTGTCCGGCATGGCGCAGGCGGTACGCGAAGCGGAGCGCACACGTCAGAAGCAATTGGATTTGCAGCGCCGCGCCTGGGCCAGCCGCCTGACGAAGCGTTCAGAATGACCTTCACGAAATCATTTCGACTGGACTGGACTTTATACCCTCCCCTTGAGGAAGGGTGGTCCGAGGGGGCTGAGTGAGCGGCGAACATCGAGACGACAGGCGCGCAAGAATTCTAACGAATGTCTGGCGCACTCTCATTCAGCTATTCAATGTCGCCGTTGTCGTCTTCGTTCTTGCTGCACTTAACTCGCGCCTAGAGACCGTCATCGTGTGCCTGGCTGGCATTCTGTATGCCAACATACGGTGGGTCGGCATCGGCATTAGCTCCTCGATTCAGGGGCTGGCCTTTAACATTCAGGCAGAACTAACCAGACTCAAAGCGGCGATTAACCCAGAATTCTACTACGAAGAATCGGAGATAACAGAAGGTCTTCGGGTGCTGGAGAATGCACGCAGTGGAAATTCATTTGTCCTAGCCGGTCAATCGGTGGTCGCGATTATTTGCCTTGGCCGCCTTCTGTACGTGATCGCATCATAGCGACTTTCGCTCACAGCCCTTTGGCCCGTGATATTTCTCATGAAACGAGGACTGCCGGATATGCCTCCCTCAAAGAGAGGGTGAACATCACGCTCTAGTCCTGATCATTTTCCGACGCTGTCTTGCCGTCGGAAGCGTCTTCGTCTGTTTCGCGGCCGGCGATGACGTAGTTGCCCTTCAGCCAGCGGCCGAGATCGATATCGGCACAGCGCTTCGAGCAGAACGGGCGATGCTCAGGGGATTGCGGCTTGCCGCAGCGGGCGCACTTTCGAGGCTCAGGCGACGGCGACATCGAATCCTTCGCTGGCAAACTCGCCCCGCTCCTGGAAGCGAACGCGCGGCGCGCCGCGGCGTGCCAGGCCGGTGCGAATTTCGTCTTCGTGCGCCAGGAACCAGCGCATCACGTCGGGCGTCGTGCGAACCATCACCGCCTTGCCGGGCGTTGCCGCCGCTTCCTGCTCGACACGGCGGATGATTTCCAGGCCGATGCTTTCCACGGTGCGCCTGCGGCCGGTTCCCTCGCAAGCCGAACAGTGATCGGTCCACAGTTTCACAAGTGGATCGCGGATGCGCTTGCGCGTGATCTCAACGAGACCGAATTCCGACATGCCGGAAATCTGCGTCGGCGTGCAGTCCGTCGAAAGGCTCACGTTCAATGCATCCAGCACTTTCTGGATGTTCTCCGGCTCGTTCAGGTGAATGAAATCGACGACCACCAGCCCGCCCACGCCGCGCAAGCGAAGCTGGCGGCCGATTTCGTGCGAGGCTTCGAGGTTCACTTTCAGGCTGGTCTCTTCGAGGCCCGTGGCTTCCGTGAAGCGGCCAGAGTTCACGTCAATGGCGGTGAGCGCCTCGGTGCCTTCAACCGTGATCCACCCGCCGGACGGCAACGGCACGCGCGGCCGCGAAAGGCTCTCGATCTCGTCCTCGAGATCGTACATGTCGAAGAGCATGCCCGGCCCGGTAAACAGTTCGAGCTTGGCCTCCGTCTCCGGCATGGCGCGGCGGCAATAGGCGCGCGCGGCTTCGAGCGCCTGCCGGTCGTCAATCACCACGCGGGCCGTGCGGGCGTCCACTTCGTCGCGCATGGTGCGCTCGATGGGATCGAGATCCTGGTACAGCGTGGACGGCACGCGCGCATTCCTGCGGCGCTCCATCACCGGCTGCCAGGTTTGCGCGAGGCGTTCGGCATCCTCGCGGAGGTCCGCCAGCGGCGCGCCGATTGCAGCACTGCGGACAATGTAGCCTGCTCCCTCGGCGAGCTTCCCGCCTTCCGCAAGCATCGTCTCGCAAATGCCCGTCAGCCTCGCACGCTCGGCTTCGTCCGTGATGCGCCGCGACAGCGCGATGCCGGACTGGTTCGGCACCAGCACCAGCAGCCGGCCCGGAATGGTCACGTTCGCCGAAAGCCGCGCGCCCTTCTCGCCGATCGGATCCTTGATCACCTGCACGATGATCTCTTCGCCTTCGCGCACGCAGTCGCCGATCTTGGGCGCCCGGTCGTCATCGAAGCCGAGCAGCCCGGCGAGGCAGCGCGCCTCGCGCGCACCGAGAAAGCCGGCGCGATCATTGCCGATGTCGACGAACGCCGCCTGCATGCCGGGAAGCACGCGTTGCACGCGGCCGAGGATGATATTGCCGATCAGGCTGTGGCCGCTGCGCTCGCCGCCGCGACGGCGCAATTCGCCGTCGTCATTGCCGATCAGCCGTTCGAGAAACAGTTCGTAGAGACGCCCATCCTCCACGATCGCGACGCGAATCTCCGCCGCGCCGGCGTTGACCAGAACTTCCTACGCCATGTGTCACTGCAATGCTTGTTCGGGAAGAAGCCTATCACGAAATCGGATAACCGGCGCCGCGAAGTAGATTTCTTGTCTGATAAAGTGTCAGTCCGACTACGCTGGAATAGGAACCGTTGATCTGACGGACGAATGCGTCCGCCCTCCCCTGGATGGCATACCCGCCGGCCTTGCCGAGGCCCTCTCCACACGAAACGTAGGATTCGATTGCTTCCGCGGTGAGCCGATCGAACACCACGCGTGTTGTCGCGATGCGATAAGTGACGCTGGCGTCAGGCTTTGAGACCGCAACGGCAGTCATCACCTGATGTGCACGGCCGCTGAGCAGCGACAGGCAGCCGCGCACGGAGTCGTCGGTGTCGGCTTTCGGCAGAATGCGCCGGCCAAGGGCGACAACCGTGTCGGCGGCAAGAATGATTGCCGGCTTACCCGTCCACGCTTCGCGCACGCGCGCCGCCTTCGCCAGCGCCAGCCGTTTGGCGTGGTCGCGCGGCGACTCGTTCTTCAGGACGCGCTCATCGACATGCGCAGGAACGACAGCATCGGGCACGACGCCGATCTGCGCGAGCAACGCCAAGCGCCTCGGACTCTCGCTTGCGAGAACCAGAAGCGGGCGCGGACTATTTGAAGCGATAGGTGATCCGCCCCTTGGTGAGATCATAGGGCGTCATTTCCACAAGGACCTTGTCGCCGGTCAGAACGCGGATCCGGTTCTTCCGCATCTTCCCTGCCGTGTGCGCAATGATTTCGTGGCCGTTTTCGAGCTTTACGCGAAACGTGGCGTTCGGCAGCAA
>Ga0335085_10000756_pt1 | contig 82683 bp, 69 predicted proteins | sample Lox_Sample_45_FD_206712 | JGI IMG/M metagenome (GOLD analysis project Ga0335085, IMG submission 206712) | Soil microbial communities from Loxahatchee National Wildlife Refuge, Florida, United States - Lox_Sample_4.5 | ecosystem: Environmental > Terrestrial > Soil > Wetlands | place: USA... | reverse complement strand
AGCCAACGCCATCCTGGCGTTGCGCTGCTCCCACCTCAATGGCCGCTTTGAGCAGTATTGGGAGGATCGCCGACAGGCTAAGGCTGCTTAATTCCAACTTCTATGTCGCGCACCCTTCCCGCCTCGTAGCGTCTGATGCTTCTGTCTCAGTTCGGACCTCTCGAAAGCGCCCGGTCGGGGCTACTCTGGGGCACCGTATTGGTAGGTTTCGATTTGCCGGAAAAACTAAGTCTAGTTGTTTCAACAACCTGACGGCTTCGTTTAGTAATTTAACTTGTTGTGCACCTATGGAGAAAGTTCTTGACAATCTCAAACGTATGATTTATACACTTGTTTGAATTTGATGTTTGAGGAAGCGGACATGGTGGAGACCGCAGTACAGCTCGATGTTGAGACCCGCCAGCGACTTTTGAACGCCGCGGCGGAACTCTTTGCCGAAAGTGGATTTAACCACGTCACCATCCGAGAGATCTGCCAAGCGGCAGGGGCCAATGTGGCGGCGGTCAACTATCACTTTCGAGACAAGCTTGGGCTCTACAAGGAGGTGGTTCAAATGGCTGCCGACGCCATGAACAAGCTCAAGACCGACGTCTTGGACACCATCGAGTCGCAGCCCCCGGAAGAGCGGCTCCGGAACTACATCCGGCTGACGCTGCATGCCCTGCTTGATCCGCGTAAGGAGTCGTGGATGGAGAAACTGGTAGCGCGCGAGACCACGGACCCGACACCCGCCATCGACCTGATCATCGAGAAAGGCATTAGGCCAACCGCCGAGCGCAATGGCCGTATCGTGGCCGATCTGCTCGGTACGACGCTCAACGATCCGCGGGTCTGGCAATGCTTTTTAAGCGTGCAGGGCCAGTGCCTGTTCTACAAGATGTCCATGCCGGTGAGTATGCGAATGGCTCCGCCGGGATTCCGGTACACGCCGGAGATCATCGACGCGCTCGCCGAGCACGTCTACCAATTTTCCATCGCCGGCATTCGCGCCTTGGCGGCGCAGCCGGCCCAATCGAAGCCTCAGCCACTCATGACGGAGTATTGACCATGACCCACCTCGACCAGAGTGAATTCGAGCGACTCTATCGCGAGCACCATCCGCGCGTCCTGACGATCTGCTCGCGGATGCTCGGCTCGCCCGACGAGGCCGAAGACGCCGCCAACGACGTTTTCGCCCGGCTTCCCGGCTCTTTGCGGACGTATGATCCGGCGCAGCCCTTCTCGCCCTGGCTTTCCCGCGTGGCGGGCAACTATTGCGTGGACCTGCTGCGAAGGCGGCGCGCTGAACGGCGCCTGATCGAGCCCGCCGATCCCGACTCGCCGGAGCCGCCGGCCCCCGCAGCGTCGCCGCTCACCGATCTGCTTACGCGGGAGCAGACCGAAGCCGTGCGGCAAGCCCTGGCTTCCCTGCCCGAGCGCTATCTCGTGCCGCTGCTGATGCGCTATTACGGCGATCTCAGCTACGAAGAGATCGCCGACACGCTGGGCACGAACCACGGCCGAGTGGCGGTCCTCATTTTCCGCGCCAAGCAGCGGCTGCAGAAGTCCCTTGCTGAAAACGATCGGGATCAGACGGCTGCTGGCCGCCGGCGCGCAACCGGCCGGCAAGGACCGAATCGGTGGATGCAACAAGCGACCGCCGGCCCGCTCCCGATTTTTGGCGTGTTCTGAGAAGCAGCGACGAGTGACAAGAGCCCCGCTTGCAGTCATCTGTCGTCTCTCGCGAGATTCCGGTTTGCGCGGGCACGAGGCCGTGTGGAGTTCTTGTTGCACAGCAGAGGCGGTATCGCCGCCCGGCCACCGGCAAAATTTTGTTGCTGGCCGGCATCCGGCGGCGCGTGACCGAATCGCCGCTCGGCCGTTGTAATTCCAAGTGAGTGGTTTCGTAGTACGAACTGACGGGCGAGACCGGCCCGGGATTACGAAGGAGAAGCATGGCGCGGCATTTGCCCCTGATTCTGAAGAACTGCTGGCGTAATAAGCGGCGCACCACGCTGACCGTGCTCAGTATGGGCGTATCGATCTGCCTGTTGGGCGTTCTTCTCGCCATTTATCACGCCCTATTCAGCATCCAACCGACGGAATGGGGCGCACTGCGCCTGGTGACGCGCAATCGCGTGTCGCTTACGCTTCAAATGCCCCAGTTCTACGACGAAAAAATCGAGCAAGTGCCCGGCGTCAAGGTAGTTGGGATCGAGCAGTGGTTTGGCGGCAAGTATATCGACGATCGGCCGGAGCACATGTTCGCCCGGTTTGCCGCCCAACCGGACAAGCTGTTCCTCTACCGCGGCGATTTTACTATGCCCGACGATGAGAAGCAGGCATTCCAGCAGGACCGCACCGGATTCATCGCCAGCCGAGCCCTGGCGGAGAAGCAGCACTGGAAGTTGGGCGATCGGATCACGCTCGTCGGCGACATTTTTCCCGGCAACTATGAGTTGACGCTGAGGGGCATCTTTGACGACCCTGCCCAGGGCGAATACATGTACTTCAATCGCGAGTACCTGGAGCAGAGCCTGCCGCAGGGCCGTCGCGGCCAAGCGGGCACCTTCGATATTCTTGTGGATTCGAAAGACGATGTGCCCAAGGTCGAAAAGGCGATCGACGACATGTTCCACGATTCGACGGTGCAGACCAAGACCGAGTCGGAGAGCGCGTTCTTCCTGAGCTTTGTGTCGTTCCTGGGCAACATCAAACTTTTTCTGTTGAGCATCTGCGCGGCCGTGACTTTCACCATCTTGCTGGTTTCGGCGAACACCATCGCCATGTCGGTGCGCGAGCGGGTGCGCGAGGTGGGCGTCCTGAAGACCCTTGGGTACACGCGCGGCGCCATTTTGGGAATCATCCTGGGGGAAGCCGCGGCGATCGCGGCCGCCGGCGGCGTGCTCGGCCTCGCATTGGCCTCGTTGCTGGCGTTTGGGGTTCAGCACATGCCAGGCGTGGGCTTTTTCCCGCAGTTCAAGAATCTGACCATTGTGCCTCCAGTGGCGGGATTGTGCCTGGTGCTGGCGGCGCTGATTGGTCTGGTGAGCGCCTTCATCCCGGCCTTCAGCGCGTCAAGGATTTCGATTGTGGAAGCGTTGAGAAGCAGCGAGTGAGAAGGGAAGGAGTCAGAAGTCAGGAGTCAGGAGCCAGGAGTCAGAACGGATTCGGAGAGATGAGCAATAAAGGGTCGTTCAGCCAGGTTCTACTCCCGCTCGACAACACCCAGCTTCTGACTTCTGGCTCCTGACTTCTGGCTTCTTGTATTCAAGTCTATGGCGATACCTGTCTCTTACAACTTGCGCAATCTCCTGGTGAGGAAGACGACCACGATCATGACGGCGCTGGGCATTGCGTTGACCGTCGCCGTGCTGCTGGCGATTCTGGCGCTGGTGAACGGTCTCGATTCGTCGCTGCACTCGACCGGCAATCCTTTGCACGTACTGGTGCTGCGCAACGGGTCCACCACGGAACTGGTGAGCAATTTCACGCGTACGGGATTTCAGGTGCTGAAGGAGAAGCCGGGGATCGCCCGCGACAGTTCCGGGCAGCCGCTGGCGTCGCTCGAGATGGTGACAATTATCAATCTGACCAGCGCCGCTTATCCGGACGGGCAGAACATCACGCTGCGCGGCCTGACGCCGGTCGGGATCGAACTGCGCAACGGGCTTCGAATCGAGCGCGGGCGATGGTTCCAGCCCGGCACGCGCGAACTGGTGGCCGGCAAGTCGATCGCTGAGGGCTACCCGCAGGCGCAACTGGGGGGCAAGATACGCATCGGCGAGCACGATTGGGAAGTGGTGGGCGTGATGGCGGCGAGCCACCGCACCACCGACAGCGAAATCTTCGCGGACCTGAACGAGTTGAGCGCCGATCAGAACCGCCGGGAGGTTCTGAGCTCCGCCTTGGTCAAAGCGACCGACCCGGTCGCGGCGGCGGCGCTGATCAACAACATCGAGAACGATCAGCAGCTCAACATGACGGCCATGTCGGAGAAGGCCTACTACGACTCTCAAACCAGCTCAGGCGCACCGGTGGAGTTTCTCGGGATCTTCTGCTCGATCATTATGGCCGTGGGCAGCGCTTTCGCCGCCATGAACACCATGTATGCGGCGGTGGCGCGGCGCACTGCCGAGATCGGCACATTGCGCGTGCTCGGCTTCTCGCGCGGCGCTGTGCTGGTAAGCTTCTTCATTGAGGCGCTGCTGCTGTCGGCGCTGGGTGGAGTCCTCGGCTGCCTGCTGGCGCTCCCCCTGAACGGCATCACGACCAGCATCGGCAACTTCTCGACGTTCAGCCAGACGGCGTTCGACTTCAAAGTCACGCCGGAGATCATGTTGATCGGCGTGACCTTCGCCCTGGTGCTCGGCGCGTGCGGCGGATTGTTCCCGTCGTTTGGCGCGGCGCGCAAGGAAATTGTGGCAGCATTACGACAAGCGTGAGAAGTTGAAAGTCAAAGGTCGAAAGTGGGCGGCTCCGACCCTCGACTTTCGACCTTTGACTCTCCCGCGAGAAAACTGAACTGATATGTCCAGCGATTTACAAGGCCTGAAAATCGATCGAACTCCGCGGACTCCCCCGCCCTCGAAGTGGGCCACGCGCTGGATCATCGCCGGCGTTTCTATCCTGGTGGTGCTGGGCATCGGGCGCGTTCTTTACAGCACGCTTGTCTCAGCCGCGCCCCAGGTGGAGACCATCCAGGTGACGGCGGTGAGCTCAGGTGGCGCAGGAGGCGAGGCCGGTACGGTACTGAACGCCACGGGGTACATCGTTGCTCATCACGAAATCCAGGTCGCGTCCAAGGTGGTCGGCAAAGTGGCCTGGATCGGGGTCGAGAAGGGCGATCCGGTTCGCAAGGGCCAAGAGATCGTCCGGCTCGAGGACACCGAGTATCGCGCTCAGCTGGAGCAGGCGCAGGGCAATCTGCAGAGTCTCGAAGCCCGGCTCGAGGAGCTGCATCACGGCTCGCGTCCGCAGGAGATCGAGCAGGCCCGGGCGAATCTTGAACAGGCGCAGGCCGACCTTGCCAACGCCAAGCTCACTTATGAACGCAATCAGGCGCTGGTGAAAGACGGCGTGGTTTCCAAGCAGGACTTCGACAACGCGCAATACAACTATCAGAATCAAGTGGCGCGTGTGGCTTCGCTCGAGAAGGCTTACGATCTGGTAAAGCTCGGCCCGCGCGCGGAGGAGATCCAGGGGGCCGGAGGCGCCGTGCAACAGGCCAAGGGCGTCGTCGCCTACGACCAAGACCAACTCGACAACACGATCATCCGCGCGCCTATCGACGGCACGATCCTGGAGCGCGCCGTGGAACAGGGCGAGTTTGTCACCAACGGATTTGTGGGCGACAAGGGCGCCAAGGGGTACGTGGTAACGCTGGCGAATCTCAACGACCTGCAGGTGGAGCTCGACATCGCCCAGAATGACTTCGCAAAATTGCACCTGCACCAGAAAGGGATCGTCACCACGGACGCTTATCCTGACCGCAAGTACGAGGGCTCGCTCGAAGAGATCTCGCCCAAGGCGGATCGTCAGAAAGCTACCGTGCAGGTAAAGGTGCAGATTCTTCATCCCGACTCTTACCTGCGTCCCGAGATGAACGCCAGCGTGGCTTTTGTGGCCGACACGCCGCCGCCCGCCGACGCGAGCGCCGAGGCTGCGCGGCCCGTGATCAGCGTCCCGGCATCGGCCGTGCAGAACGGCGCAGTATTTGTGGTGCTGAACGGACATGCCGTGAGGCGTCCCGTGAAAGTCGGCCCCACCAGCGGGCAGAACGCGCGCATCGAGTCCGGGTTGATCGGCGGCGAGAATCTCGTGGTGAATCCGCCGGCAGGGTTGAAGGACGGAGAGCGGGTGCAGGTGAAGAGCTGAAGCAAGCGAACCATGAATAATGAACGGCGATCTCAGGCAATGCCGTCGCGCAGATGAAGAACAGATTGTTCAGCATTCATTGTTCAGCATTCATTGTTCACCGTTCATCGTTTCTTTTAAGGAGGCAATATGAGAGTTCCCCGCGTCATCCTCGGAATCGCATTACTTGCTGCGCTGGCGTCGCTTGCTTTCGCTGCCACCGACATCAACGGGCAGTGGAAGGGCGCCTCGGATCAGGGTCCGGAGTTCACCTTCAACTTCAAGATGGATGGCAGCAAGCTGACCGGCAGCATGCTGAGCATGGAAGGTAAGGAACTGCCGATCGAGGATGCCAAGCTCGACGCTGACAACATCTCGTTCTCCGTGAACTCCGAATGGCAGGGCCAGCCCATCAAGCTGGTGGCGAAAGGAAAAGTATCCGCCGACAGCATTCAGCTCAGCATCGGCACCGACGACGGCGCTTGGGGCACAGACGTTGATCTCAAGCGCGCTCCGGGCGCCGCCGGCAAGTAGAACTCGGAGCCGTGAACCGGGACAGCGGCTGTTCATCGTTCATTATTCATCGTTCATAATTTCCTCGGAGACTTTATGCCGATCGTTATCGAAGCTCGTCAGCTTTCAAAGGAATACATCCGCGACGAATTTCACGTGGTCGCGCTGAAGGACGTGGACATCGACGTCCATGAGGGCGAGTTCGTGGCGTTGATGGGTCCGTCCGGATCAGGGAAGACCACGCTGCTTCATCTCATCGCCGCCATGGACTCGCCGACCACGGGAGAAATCCGCGTGCTCGGTGACAATCTGCGGCAGCTCTCTGACTCGGAGATGGCGCGCTGGCGGAATGTCAACATCGGTTTCGTCTTTCAGCAGTTCAACCTGATCCCGGTGCTCACGGCATTCGAAAATGTCGAACTGCCGCTCAAGCTCACGCACCTGAACAAGCAGGAGCGGCGCGAGCACGCGGTGACGGCGCTCAATCTGGTGGGATTGGGCGACCGGCTAGACCATTATCCCCGGCAGCTTTCCGGCGGACAGGAACAGCGCGTGGCGATCGCGCGCGCCATCGTGACCGACCCCAAGCTGATCCTGGCCGACGAGCCCACCGGCAACCTCGACGCCAGCTCCGCCGAAGAGGTGCTCGACATCCTGGCGCGGCTGAATCGGGAATATAAGAAGACCATCGTGATGGTCACCCACGATCCGCACGCGGCGCGGCACGCCAATGTGGTCCGGCACCTGGAAAAGGGAGAATTGTTGCCCGTGGGGGCGGAGGTGGCGTAGGAAGCTGTCAGGCTTCAGCGCTCAGCTTTCAGGTCCTGGCATGACTCCCTGCGAGTGAACGATTAATCGTCATCGGCAAATCGCAGGTGGAAAATCGCAGATCACAAATCGCCAATCACCAATCGTCAATCGCAAGATCGTCAATCACCGCATTCCCCAGATGAATGTCGTATCCTGGGCGCTGGCCGCGATGTAATCGCCATCCGGCGAAAACGCGACGGTGAGCAGCGGCTCATGGCTTTCCTCCAGCGTCTGCAACAGGCGGCCGTCCTCGGCCGACCAGACGCGCAACGTCTTATCTTCCCCGGCCGACGCCACCAGTCTGCCGTCGGGCGAGAACTCGGCCCAATGGACAGGTCCGTTGTGACCGCTCAGCGTCTGGAGCAGCTTCCAATCCGGGACCGAGAAGATGCGCACCTTGCCGTCCTCGTCCGCCGTGACCACGCGGCTGCCGTCGTGCGAGAAGCTGATGCTCAAAACCGTCGCCTTGTGGCCCGTGAGCACATCTGAAAACTTCTTCGTCTGGACGTCGACCACGATGGCGTCGGGCGAAGCGTTCGCCTCCACGTGGCCGAGCAGAAGCCAGCGAGCGTCGGGGGAGAATGCGAAGGTACCGGGTTTGTGGGCCAGCTCCGGCACGACGATTTCGGCGCCACGCCCGAGCTTGGGATTCCACAGGCTGAACTTGCTCTCCTTGTACATGCCGAGATATCCGATGTGAGGCAGGTAGAGAATCGGAGCGAACCCACCCTCTGCGCCGACGGTGCTCACCTTGCCTGTCAATTTGTCGCTCGCGATGTCCCATTGGAAGCCCAGCAGCGGCGTGCGGCGCGCGAAGTCGTCGCCTTTTTTCTTCAAGCCGCCGCGGGCCAGGATGAAGAGGCTATCGGGCGAGAGAAAATTCGCCGACTCGACGTCGAGATCGAAGATCGGCGGCACCTGGGGCCGCAGAATCTTGCCCACTTTCCGGTCCTCCAAGTCCATCAGCACGATCTTGGCGGGATCCACGACCACGGCGAGATTGCGGGAGTCCGGCGAGAACGCTGCGGCGGGCGAATAGTCGACGGCGAGGTGGCCCTCCACCCGGCCTTCCGCTCCGAACTCTGGCAGGGAAGGCGTACCCTCAACGCTTTCGGCCTGGCCCAAGGCCGCGGCGCTGGCGAAGACCAGCCAAGCTGTCGTAACGAGCGCCATCGTCACCCTGGGTTCCCGCTTTCGCGGGAACGACGATGGAGTGACCACTCGGATTTCGACTTTCACACGATCTCTCCACGCGAGATACGCTCGACCAATTCGCGGTCGGCTTCCAGAAAATCGTAGCCTGTTAGAGCGCTCCGCGGCACCCAGGCAATGGACTCGAAAACCCAATTCTTTAACTCACCGCGAAATGAGTCAACCCGGAAAAAGACGACTTCCACATAGCGGTCAGGATAGCGGTGGCGCAAGCGGAAGACTTCCGGTCCGACACTGGCGTCGATATTCAGCTCTTCTTTCAACTCCCGCCGCAGACCCTGTTCCGGGCTCTCCCCTGGATGCAGCTTACCGCCCGGGAACTCCCACTGCAAACCATAGCGGTCGGTGTGATGGCGCTGACAGACGAGCACCTCTTCGCCGCGCACCACGATACCCGCCACCACCGCGATCGGCTCTGACTTGCCTTGGGGCTGCCTCACGATCCCGCCTCGAGCTCCGGGTGATCTGCGCGAGCGACGAAGCTGAAGGCGTACGCTTCCAGGCCCGGCTTCCGCGTCCAGATTTCAAGCTCGCGCGTGGCGGCCTCGCGATTGCGCACCAGCCGGTACATGCGCGGCCCGGTGACGTCGATCACGGTCTCGTCGCCGTCCAGCATGATGTCTGCGCCGCTCTCCTCGACCGTCAAGGGCCGGCCGTCCTGCCGGACGACGACCGTGGCGCGTCCTTCCACGGGCAGGCCGTCCGAATCCGGGGGCGCCATAACGAGGTTAACTTCGGCGGCCGTGTAGCGGACGCGCAGTCGCGATTCGCGTCCGAGCAGCGGGCAGGCCACGATCTGCTCGCGACCGGCGAACCATGGGCCTTCGAGATAAGCGAGGTCAGGGGCGCGCTCGCCGGCGGGACGGTAATCTGCAACCTGATTCTCGACGTACCCTGACCCGTTGCCGAGGCGGCCACGTCCATAGCCCAGATACAGCTCAGGCGTGACGGGGACGCAGTACGCCCCGGGTCGATCCGCCGCATTGAATTGCTCGATCGGCGCTGGCAGAGGCGTGGTCACGCCGGACTCGCGCAGCAGGCGTTGGATGGCATCTTCCGTCTCTCCGTACCCGCCTTCGCCGAGGTGCACGTATCGAATGTAGCCTTGTGCGTCGATCAGATACTCTGCCGGCCAGCAGCGGTTCGCGAAGGCTTGCCATGTCCGGTAGTCATTGTCGAGCACGATCGGGTACTCCAGGCCCGCGCTGCGCACAGCGCGCTCTACGTTTCCGCGATCGCGCGCAAAGTGGAACTCCGGTGCGTGCACGCCGATGACGACCAACCCGCGCTCTGCAGGCAGGATGCCCGCGTTCCCGGACGCCGCGTAGCGCCGGTGCCACCCGCGAACGTGGGGGAGGGTGCGCAGGCAGTTGACGCAGGTGTAGTCCCAGAAATCGACCAGCAGCACACGTCCGCGAAGCTCGCCGATCTTCAGAGGCGGTGAATTCAGCCACTCGCCCTCGATTTCAGGGGTGTGAATTCGCTCTCGCGGGTCAAGCCACATGATCGATACCGGCCGCCTCCTCCATGATCCGCTGCCGGGCGCGCTCCACGTGGCGCCACTCCGTCTGCCACTGACCCACGCAGAAGCGAAGCGTCAGCCGTCCATCGAGCCTCGTATGGGTAAGGTAGAGATCGCCGCTCGCATTCAAACGGTCCATGATCCGCTGGTTGGCGGCGTCACCCCGATAATGCCGGAAGCAAACCAGGTTCAGCGGCGCGGGCGCGGCAAGCTGAAATCGGGCATCGTCGCGCACCCACTTTGCGAAGCGGTGCGCCAGCTGCACGTGTCGCCGGACATGGTACTGCAGGCCTTCCACTCCGTAGTGCCGGATCACAAACCAGAGCTTCAGCGCGCGAAAGCGGCGGCCGAGCGGAATGTGCCAGTCGCGATAGTCGATCACCGCGCCCGACTCGGTGGCACGGTTGTACAGGATATCGGCCACCATGCTCAGCGCATTGACGAGCGCCTGGCGATCCCGTACGTAGAAGCAATTGCAGTCGAAATTGGTGAACATCCACTTGTGCGGATTGAAACTGTAACTGTCGGCAAGTTCAACCCCGTCCTGATAGTGCCGGAACTCGGGGCACAGAGCGGCCGTGCCTGACATGGCGGCATCAACATGCAGCCAGATGCCGTGTTGGCGGCAGATTTCGCCGATGGCACGCACCGGATCCATGGCGTTGGAGGACGTCGTGCCCACCGTGGCGCAGACGAAACAGGGGACGCGGCCGGCATCGAGATCTTTGCGGATGGCCGCGGCCAAAGCGTCAGGACGCATGGCATAGTCGCGATCGACCGCGATCTGGCGCAGATTTTCGCGGCCGATTCCGGCAATCTTGGCTGCTTTCTCCACGCAGAAGTGCGCGTGCGACGACGTGTAGGCGGTGAGCCGCCCGTCGCAGCCGCGCTCATTACTGGCGAACTGGGTGGCGCGCTCGCGTCCGGCGAGCAGGGCGCACAGCGACGAACTCGACGCGGTGTCCTGGATAACGCCGCCTCCCGGCCCCGTCGAAAGATATGCGTCCGGCAAGCCCAGCATCCCGACAAGCCAGTCGAGCACGTGCGTCTCAAGTTCTGTGCACGCCGGGCTGGTCGCCCAGAGCATGCCCTGGACTCCTAGGCCCGCCGAAAGCAACTCGCCGAGCATCGACGGGAACGAATTGTTCGAGGGGAAATAGGCGTAAAAGTTCGGCGATTGCCAGTGCGTGATGCCCGGCAGGATCAGCTTCTCCACATCCTGAAGCATCGACTCGAACGTTTCGCCGTGCTCGGGCGGATTGGCGGGCAGCGAGTCGCGAATCTCGCCGGGCTTCACTCGCGAGAAGACGGGGAAGCTTTCGATGCGCTCGTAGTAGCCGGCAATCCAGTCCACCAGAGCTTTGCCGTGGCGTCGGAACTCGTCGGGAGTCATGTGATAACCGTGTTTTTCGTCCACAGTAGCCGCCATTCTGGATTGGCGATAACTGACTGCCTCTCAAAGCTCACTTGTGATCTCTGTGATTTAAAAAACTTCCGACACGGAGAGCACGAAGACTCCGTGATCTCTGTCTTTAGCTTTTGGCCGACCACAGAGGACACGGAGGACGTTCAGTGTTGCGCCGAGGGCCGCAAGCTTCTTTCAGAGGCGGCCTGCCACAATCGCCGCGATTTCCTCCAGCAGCCGCTGATCACTATCCGTAAAGGCTGCGGGCTTGTCGCTGTCGATATCGATTTCGCCGAGCACTTTGCCGTCACGCTTGATGGGAACCACGATCTCGGAACGAGTCTCCAGGCTGCAGGCAAGATACCGGGAATCGGCGTTCACGTCATCCACAATCAGCGTTCCGCCCGTCGACGCCGCCGCCCCGCAGATTCCCCGGTTCAGCGGGATGCGCGTGTGCGGCGACGGCTTACCGTGGAAGGGCCCGAGCACCAGCGTGTCCGCGCCCTTCATCAGGTAGAATCCTGTCCAGCAATAGTACGGCCGCTCCGCCGCGAGCAGACGGACCAGACTCTGCATCAGTTCCCATGAATCCGCCGCTCGCGCGCTCAGTTGGCGGGCGGCCGCTGCGATTTCGCTCTGGTTTTTCACGATTCGTCCAACCGCCATGATACCAACGCCGGGCAAGTCGCTGAACGGAATGAGTGGAATCTCTCAATTGCGGCTCGCTACCCAGCTTACCGTGTTATCATAGCAGTTAACAGTTCAGTCTCGCTTTCAACACGTCAGATGCCTCAATTACGTCTCGATAATTCAGTTCCATGTGTTGTCATTGCAGTCAATTGTCGGACTTCGCTTCGGCATGCTAGCATACGCGTGGGCTCAGGCTTCTCGATGCATCTTCAGAACATGACCAAAACGTCGGAAAAGTCTTCCCGTACCGGCGACCGAGTGCTTGAGCTAAAGCTTGCACACAGCCCGGACTCTGATGACGCCTTCATGTTCTATGCGCTGGCTACGAATAAGATTCGAAGCGAGCGGATTCGGTTTAGGCACGTTCTTGAGGACATCCAGACGCTGAATGAGAAGGCCCGCGACGCCTTCTACGATATCACCGCCATTTCGTTCCACGCCTACGCCCACCTGTCCGACTCTTATATTCTGCTCTCTTCGGGCGCGAGTTTTGGCGACGGCTACGGACCCGTTGTCGTCAGTCACGCCTCCGGGGCCGAGGCGCTTCGGGGCAAGCGCGTGGCGGTGCCAGGCAAAATGACCACAGCCTATCTCGCCCTGCTGCTCTATGAACGCGATATCGAGCCCTTGGTGGTTCCGTTTGATGAGATTATTCCCGCTGTCGCTTCCGGAGCGGCGGAGGCCGGCGTTGTGATTCACGAAGGGCAATTGACCTATGGTCTCGAAGGTTTGAACAAAGTCGTTGATCTCGGCGAATGGTGGCAGGGCGAAACCGGACTGCCGCTGCCGCTGGGAGGTAACGCGATCCGGCGTACGCTTGGCCGTAAGGTCATTCAGGAATCGGCGCAATTACTCCGCGAAAGTATCTTGTACGGCCTGAACCATCGCGAAGAAGCCCTGCTTTACGCCATGCAATTCTCGCGCGGGCTCGACGCTTCAACAGCGGACCGCTTCATCGCCATGTATGTGAACGACTGGACGCTCGATTATGGTGAACTTGGCCGCCGCGCGGTTCAATTGCTCCTCGATCGGGGGTTCGAAGCCGGCGTGCTGCCCGAGCGCATCGCGGCGGAGTTTGCCGATTAGGAATTAGGGGCTGGGGACCAAGCCCCCAAGGCCCAGCCTTATTTCGCTGACCCGTAGACCTAATCCCAACCCCTGGGCCCTAACCCCCGGCCTGACCTACCCGTACCCTGCCCCTGGATACAACAGATTCAACGCTGCGATGAACACCGGCCGGAAGATGTAGTCGAAAAGGATCCACGCTAAAAGCAGTCCGAACAGGGCAAAGGTGCGGTTGCGGCCCAGATCAGCGGCGCGCCGAGCTAGCCTTTCGGGCAAGATCACACCAATGGCGGAGGTTCCATCCAAGGGCGGAACCGGGAGCAGGTTGAATGTTCCAAGCAACAGGTTCAAGGAAAAAAGAATGCTCAGCAGGGCGGCCGCACCGCCAGCCATGGAGGCCGGCGCGGCGGCGTCCACCACGCTGGTGAAACCGACGCGGCCCGGCGGCACAAAGGCGCCCGACGCCAAGCCGATGTGGATCGCCACAGCGGCCAGGATAACCAGGGTGAAGTTGGCCGCTGGACCCGCGAGAGCCATCCAGGCCGCGCGACGGGGGTACTGCCGCTGCCATGCCGGATTGTAAGGCGCACTGGCCCAGCCGATCATCCAGCCGGCCAGAAAGTAGGAAAGGACGGGCACCAGGACCGTGCCGAAGGGCTCGCGGCGAATGTGAGGAAGGGGATTCAGCGTCATCGATCCCGCAAGAAACGCTGTGGGATCACCGCCCAGCCGCGCTGCCAGCGCGTGCGCGCCTTCATGGCAGCAGAGAGAGAAAAGAAACGCGATGTACCAAAGAAGTCCGAGAGCGAGCGCGTCAGGACGCATTCCGCACGTTTTAAAGATCCGCAGGCGATCGCGGGGCGGGCCTTTTCAAAGGACGCGCGCGTTCACTCCGCCGCTTCCTCGGAGCGCTTCCGCGCTCGCGGAGCCTTTGCCTGAGGCGCGTCGGGTGCGGATTTTCCGCCCGCACTCAATGCCTCGATCCGCGCTAGGCCGGCGGCTTCATCCGGGACAAGCTCAAAGAACTGGCTGAGCTTGACGCCATCCAGAATCCGCTGAACGTGAGGATTGATGCCGGCCAGTACGATGAGAGCCTGATTCTCCGCCGCCAGTTCCCGGCTGCCCGCCAGGAATCCAAGACCCGTAGAGTCAATGTAGGGAACATCGGTAAAATCAAAGAGGAACTTCCGAGTGCCCGCGTCAATCAAATCGCGGACTTTCTGGCGCAGGAAAGGACCGTCGCTCCCCGCCACAAATTTGCCGCTCAGAACCACAACCGAAACCTCGTCCTTGAACCGAACAGCGATTCTCACGACCGACCTCGTTATCAGGTGCCACGTGTCAGGGGCCCGATATCAGGTGCTAAATGTCAGGTTTTCAGGCGTTACATCCCTGCGCGGCTACAAGCCTTTTCGGAACTGACGCCGCTTCGCGGTATTCAGGAAGGTCCCAGGCCCCTGATACCTGGCACCTGACACCTCGCACCTAGCCCCTGCCATGTTCATGCTAGGAGACGTGCCGCTGACTGTCAAGGGTTGCACGCTGAAAGGGAAAGAGATCGTCTGCGCCGTTCGTGATCCGGCGGAAAGTGGGATTCGGACCCACAAGCACCGTGGCGCACATCACCGTCGAGGAAGCATAGGACGAGGAGGTGGCTTTCACTCACTCTGTTACTTCGCCAGCGCGTCGCGATTCTGTTTCGCCCAGTCGCTGTCGGGCGGCACCGGCTTCATCGGCGGGCCGCCCTCCGTTCCACAGGAACACGGCCCTTCTGTCTTCGCTTCGGTCATGCAGGCGCACGATTTTGTCTGCAGGCAGGCGCAGACGTAAACGACTTTCTCTTTCGTCTGCTTCTGCTTACTCTTGGCTCCGCCCACCGAGGGAACGAAGGCCAACAGCACAAGTGAAGCGAGAATCCAAGTTGTGAATGTCCCGGGGTGCCTCATCGCGTGTCTCCTTCATACTCCACGTACTTCACTCTCGCAGTATAGCAGTCGAAGTTGACAGTTCACAGTTGATAGCTGGCAGTCCAGAGTGGGCGGCCGGCGGACCCTCGTGTCTCGCCTCCGGCCTCCTGTCTCTCGTCTCTCATTTCCGTTCTCGAGTGTCAACGGCCGACGGTCAGCTTCGTTGATTCCAAAGGACATTCCAGCTTACCGTCCGGCCCGCGCGAGCGCCCTCGACTTCGTCACAATCCACATTTGTTGATAACAAAGGAGATTCCAGCTTACGGCCTGGCCCTTGCCCGAATTTCGATGTCGTCCCCATTTTGTTGATTCTAAAGCACATTCCAGCTTACGGTCTAGCCCCCCTCTTTGATCTATGTTATTGATTCGATTCAACATTCCAGCTTACAACTGTGGATGTTATTTCAACGTTTTGGAGGTTTTCCCGGTCAGTGTAGGCCCAGGCACGTCGGCTAACTTGCTGGCGTGCAACTGAACTCAAACATGCGCAGCAGCCCGCCGGCGGTTGGGTGGCCAAGGCGTTCGCCCAGGCATGAAAACGTATGCGCGAGCCCTATCTTCAAATTCTATTACTAATCTACTAGATAATGATTGATGTCAAGAGCGGCCTGGACAAGAACATGATCGATAAGGACAAATATCCGCAAACCGCGGAGATCGAGAATCGCTGCGTCCAAGTGATCGCGGATCTCTGGCACTCACGCGATGCTGCTCGTACCCTGGGATGCTCCACGACGGGCTCAAGCGAGGCTGCCCTGCTGGGCGGACTAGCCCTGAAGTGGAGGTGGCGCAAGAACCGTTGGAAATCCGGCAAGCCGGCGGGCAGGCCAAACCTGATCTGTGGACTTGCGCAAATCTGCTGGCATAAGTTTGCGCGGATGTGGGAATCTGGATCGCCGAGCACGTGGCAAGAATGGGTCCGTTTGACCTCGTTTACGTTGGCCGTGGCGGCATTTTATGATCTCGCCGACCGGCTGCGCGTCCGGGGCTGGCAGCTTCCGGCCTATCTGTCCCGACCAAGCAGCGACCCTTGGTTGTACAGCGTGTCGTTGCCAGGCTCGGCCTCAGCCGCGATCTCGCCAGACTGCTCGTAGACGATTTCCGTCGCGCTATACGACATTCCAGGAGGGCCCTCCATCTGGATCGCTGACGCCCAAGGACGCGGGCGGCTATTACCACAATTAATGGGATTACATGTTGCAGTGACAACGGCCCGCTGTAGCGCCGGTGTCCCCACCGGCGATTTCCGGCGCAGGGGACAGCGCCGCTCCAGAGACGTTCGAGAGATCGAGCGAACGGCATAGGCAACACCTGATCCAGAACCGCTGGCACGCCCCAGTGCCACCCGCCGGACTCCCCCGCACACTCGCGCCCGGGATAGCTTCATTATCTAGCCCAGGGCGACCGGCTGGAGGTGGCTCGATCGCTCTTTCGGCGGGTGGGATCTTTTAAGCCGACTTGAGCAGACTTAGGGCCATCTCAGGGGGCTTAGTTGGGTTCGTTTTCGGCGTTTCTTACCGCTGTGTTGTTGATTCTAAAGCAGGTGTTGACTTCGTTTTGCAAGATTCTGTAGGGGGAGGGGTGCGCGCGGGCAGTGTGCAGCGTGGCGAGCGGGGCGCGACCCAACAACCCTCACGTCTCCAGGTTTATGAGGCGCCCCACCGTAAGAAAAACCTCAACAACCGCCTCACCGCCTGTTACACCCCTTTTACAACAAAAGTCGAGAGGACCAAAGTTCACGTGGTGGGTCAGTTTAACGTAGGGGCGGTCCCTACGTAACTTCTCGCTGCGACATCACTTGGTATTTGACGGAAGCGTGTGATAGTCGTACGTGGTCCCCCAACTGAATTCACTGCCCGGTTCGATGGTCATGGTGATATACGGTTCCACTGCCAGCACGGTCCTGATGGACCACACGTTGAGCATGGATAGCGGATGGTCCCCCGTGATCTTCACTCCGGCGCCCACTCGCCGGTTCTCAATGTGGATCTCGTTGTCTCGCAGACTCCCGCCGAAACCCTCCAGCAGAGTCTCCATAACCTCCCCGCTCCGGAGCACCTTCGAGTACACCAGCTGATTTCCGCGGATCCGCGCAAGCGCCTCGCTGGGCGGTTTGGGCGACCGAAGCTGGAACGGAAACGTGATGACGAAATCGGGTCCAGGAGCCTGCTTGTCGAGAACGAGGAAATTGTGATTGTAGACATCGCTCTGGATGGTCCGTCGGCCGGTATTCTTGAGATGATGCTCAAGCAGCATTTCCGGCTTGCTGTCGACAAGCCGGACGACTTTGCGATAGATATAGCCGTAGCCCGAGGACGCATCACTCAGCTCTTGCGTGAACTCGACCGAATTGTGATCCGTTTTGACCGTCCATCGGCCTGGGTTCACGATCTCGTACTGTTTCACATAGTCGTAGTGGGCATCGTCCTTTCGAAGCACGCCCACGCCGATCTTGATGAACGTCCCGCCCACCGCGGCCTCGTCCCAACCGAGAGCTGTTCCCCGGGTCTTGAATTCGTCAACGGGACCTGAGTCCGCCGAACAAGGCGAGGCGATGATTTGGTCCCCCAGATCCTGATAATCGTGAACCTTCGGATCCACGCTGTCGAACCACGGTCCGTAATACTGGTGGCCCTGATATTCCAGGCTGCCAATCGTTCCTGACCAGTCAAATCGGGCGCCGCGATAGTAACCATGCTTCGCATCGGGAAGATACAGTTTCAGACGGAGCTGACCGTTTGATATCTCGGCTTGAGGGAATTGGGATACAGACGTCTTCAAGACTAGCGCAACGCCAAGCAACGCAGCGCACGCGAGTGGCACGGCTACGGTCAAGCGCATAAAGCCCTCCTCACCCCCACCTTCGCCGGACTTTTTGCTCGGAGGGCGGGGCTGGAAGCCCCACCCTTTCGGAAAGCGTCGCAGCATTTTTCAGCATCCTGCTGGTACTACGGCCGGCAGCCAGTATACCCTGAATGGGTTCGGCTGAACGTGCGAGGAGGCTTACCGTGCGTACCATCCCTAAATACCTTCTGGCCGCTTGGATCATCCTGAGCCTGATGCACTCGAACGCGCTTGCCGCCGCGGGCGCCGCATTTCGTCCGCCAGCCGTTCCCCTGGCCACGAGCGACCCTTACTTCAGCATCTGGTCGTTCGCAGACCATCTGACGGACGAGACGACGCGGCACTGGACGGGCACGCCACAGAGCCTGACAAGCATGGTGTCGATCGATGGCAAACCTTATCGCCTGATGAGCGCTGAGCCGCAGGGTGTTCCTGCCCTGCCGCAGTCGAGCGTTGAAGTGCTCCCCACGCGCACGATTTACACCTTCGAAGGCGCGGGCGTGCGCATCACGCTGACCTTCATGACACCGCTTTTGCCTACCGACCTCGACGTCTTGTCGCGGCCCGCGACCTATATCGAGTGGGCGATTCAGGCGAGCGATGCCAAGGAGCACCAGGTCGCTGTGTACTTTGACGCCAGCCCGGCCCTGTCGGTGAACACCCTGGACGAGCCCGTGGTGTGGTCGCGTGCCGCAGGCGAGGATTGGAAGAACGCACCCGCGGCGCTGCGAGTCGGCACGGAGGCGCAGCGCGTCCTGGACAAGAAGGGCGATAATTTGCGCATTGACTGGGGCTATCTTTACGTCTCGCCCGACAAGGCCGGTCGTATGGTGTTCGCCGGGGCTCGACCTGCACGTGACGCCTTCGAGCAAGCTAAAGCCCTGCCCGGCACCGACGCTTCCGGCGGACCCGAGCCGGCAGGGAGCGCGCCCGCGGTGGCGGTCGAGTTTCCGGCAAGTCGCGTTTCGCAAAATCCGCTCACCCACACCATCGTTCTCGCGTACGACGACATCTACTCAATCGACTACTTCCAACATCACTTGAGGGCGTGGTGGCGGCGGAACGGCGCGACGGCTGCGGACCTGCTCACGTCGGCGTGGCATGATCATGACTCCCTCACCGCCGAATGCCGCCGTTTTGACGAAGACTTGATGGGGGATCTCACCCGCCAGGGCGGCGAGAAGTATGCGCGGATCGCGGCGCTTTCTTATCGCCAGAGCTTTGCGGCGCAGAAACTCGTCGCCAGCCCAGAGGGCAAGCCTTATTTGCTGCCCAAGGAAAACTTCTCGAATGGGTGCATAGGGACCGTGGATGTGATCTACCCCACGGCTCCGATTCTTTTGCTCTTGAATCCCGCGCTCGAGCGCGCCTCGCTCGCGCCGGTCCTCGATTATGCCAACTCGGGCCGCTGGCACTTCCCATTTGCTCCTCACGATTTGGGTACCTACCCGCTGGCCGAAGGACAGGTCTACGGCGGGAAAGAGACATCCGAGAAGGACCAGATGCCTGTGGAAGAATCGGGCAATTTCCTGATTCTTATGGCCGCACTGGCCAAGGTGGAAGGGAACGCCGCCTTCGCCCAGCAATACTGGGGACTGCTCGAGAAATGGGCCGCTTACCTTAAGGACGCCGGCCTCGACCCTGCGAATCAGCTGTGCACCGACGATTTTGCCGGTCACCTGGCCCACAACGCCAACCTGTCCCTCAAAGCCATCGAAGCGCTCGGCTCGTATGCCACACTCGCCGGCTTGACGGGCCACCAGGACGAGGCGAACGCTTACCGCCAGACCGCGGAGCAGTTCGCCTCCCGTTGGGTGAGCATGGCCGCGGACGGCGATCATTACAAGCTCGCCTTCGACAATCCCGGCACCTGGAGCCAGAAGTACAACCTCGTTTGGGATCGCTTGTTGGGGCTCAATCTGTTTCCCGCGGAAGTTGCGCGCAAGGAGATAGCCTTCTACCAGACGAAGCTGAACCGCTTTGGCCTGCCGCTCGACAATCGGCGCGACTATACCAAGCTCGACTGGGAATTCTGGACCGCAACGCTGGCGGATTCGTCCTCGGGCTTCGAAGCTTTTGCCGGGCCCATTTTCGAATGGGTGAATCAGACGCCGAAGCGAGTTCCGCTCACCGACTGGTACTCCACCGTCACCGGCAAACAGCAAGGATTTCAGGCCCGGTCGGTCGTGGGCGGAGTCTACATCAAAATGCTCGGTGATCCGGAATTGTGGAAAAAGTGGTCGAGGGAAGCCTCGGCCAGGAAGAGCCGGCGGCGGCCGAGCAGCGTCTCGCAATGATTCGTCAGCGTGAACCCGGTGTTTCGGGCGCGAAGGTCTCCCGACGGGCAGCGGCGGCCGCCGGTGCAGCGAAGCTGAGAACCGTAACGGAGTGCGCTGGAAACTCGTACCGGAAGTTGGTCCCTGTCAAATGGACGCCTGTTTCCACGGGTCGCACCCTGTCCGGGTGCTCTTCGTCATTTACCGACAGAATGGAATCTGCGTTCAGGGTATGGGCCGCGGCCTGAGACCCGGCCGCAAAGTCCTCAATCCGGATCGTGGCGAAGATCGATTTTCGCCAATTACGATTGACCACAAACAGGGCCAGGAACGGCCGATGGCTGTCCGTGGTAGCCAGCACGTCAAGATCGGGAACGCTTGAGATTTCGGGAATGCGGCGCTCGCCGCCATGCACGTCGTATTCAGTTACCTCGGTGCGGGTCTCCACCGGCGTGTCACCGGCAAAGTTGGAATAGAGCCAGAAGGCCCAATACTGCGGAGTGACGAAGACACGCCCTCGCTTCTTGTAGATGCCGGCAAATTCAAGGAGGCCCGTCATGTCGGAGACGGGAACAAAGTCGGCGTGGGTGAGCAACATGTTCATCCACCCGGCGCCGAGGACAGCGCCGCCCAGATTATCCCAGCGGGGATAGTCCGACCCTTCGGGTGCCCAGAAGAGCCATTCGGTGTAGGCCAGCTTGACCTTGCCCCGTACCGTAGGATTGGCCTCGATCTGCGCCTTGACGGGATCGAGCGCCCGGGCAACGCCAACCGGGATGGCGAAATCAGCAGCCCAAGCGGCATCCCTACCGGCGTCTTTCTTCACCATGTCTTGCATGCCCACCACAAAGTGAGTGCTCAGATAGCTTAGGATTCCCGCCTCTTTATCGATGAGGGCCCCGTTCCAGTCGTGGAACTCATCGATATCAGCCCCGTTCGCAACTATCATCGTGTCATGCGGAACTAGATCGCGAATGGCGTCATAGAAGCTACGATACCGGTCAGGATAGAGCTGCGGGGTCGACCAGCCGATCTGAAAGTTGCCCCATAGTTCGTTGCCCATTTCCCAGGCCGCCACAGGATAGGGCGGCGAGTGGCCGTTGGCCGCACGCAATTTCCCCATGGGAGTATCGGGCCCGCCCTGGCAATACTCTACCCAGTCATGCGCTTCCTGCGGAGTTCCGCTGCCCAGGTTCAGGCAGATCTGCGGCTGCGCCCCGATCAAATCGCAGAACTTCATCAGCTCGTCGGTCCCAAACAGGTTGTATTCGGGGAATCCCCAGGACTGGTTGATTTCGGTCGGCCGGCCCTCAACAGGTCCAATGCCATCGCGCCAGTGATAGCCGCTGGTAAAGTTGCCGCCGAAGCGGAGCAGGGGCGAACGAAGAGCTTTGGACACGCGAATGATTTCCGGATCGAGGCCGTCAATCGCGTCGGCGGGGAAGAGTAGTATCTCGTCGATCGAGACTCGCTGGTCGCCGTTCAGCGAAATCGCCAAATCAACCGGTTCAAGTGCTGCCAGCGCTCCTTCCGGCAGTGACAACGTGAAGTCGTAACGATGCCAGGCCGGTCCCGAGCCTGGATCCGAAGGCCCTCCGCGCACGTGGGTGTCGGCTGACGCCAGCACGGCATCCGCGAAGTCGTGCCGCCGGAAACTGACGCTCAGCTTCACGGGATCGCCGGCCGACGCCGCGAAAAGCGATCCGTTGTAAACTCGTTGGCGCTCGATGGGCAGGTAAACCAGCTGTCGAATGCCCACCTCGCGGTCCGCAAGCCCCATGAGGTAAAGATATCGACTCGAGTTCGCCGCGTGTCCCCAACGAGGCTCGTATCTCACGCCTTCGTGGTCGCGGAGCGGCAACCAGGGCAGCGGCAGCCCCATCCTGGTGGAGGCTTCGAAATCCGGCGTGGAGAAACGCTGCTTCAGCGTTTCCAGGCTGGCGTCATAGGCCTCGAGGCTGGGGTTATCGATGAGCTGCGCGGAAACTCCGCCAAACACCGAATGTCCGATGTCCTCGAGAAAGGTACCGTAGACGGTCCGCGGGATCGTGTACGACGCGTGCCTGCCGGCGAAGACATCAATGTGAGCCTCGCTGGCCTGGGTACGAACATACGTCGAGGGTGACTGGCACCACGCCAGAGGCCCAAACATTACGGAAAAGAAGCCAAGCATTACCTTGCGGAGAAATGAAAGTCTCATGTGACCTTCTCCAGGAAGCTCTTTTTGAACTAACGTGCAGCTTCTTCGCGGCGTGCGAAGAAGACTTCACCATGGAGATCGCAGAGACCACAAAGAAGACCTCTGTGGCCTCCGTGGTCTTTGTGGCCTCTGTACTGCAAAACCTGGATTTCTTCGCAGCGCGCGGCGATTTCTTGCTCGCTGCTCGTCACTCGCCACTTTGGCCGATTTGGTTGCGGCGAGCCGCGCTGGCGTGAAATCCTCGTTTGGTTGCGACGCAGACCGCGCCAGGTATCAGTGCATCGGCACTCCCAACCGTCAAGTGACATGATACAATTTCGATCGCTCTTTTAATAGCGGGGCGATAATGCGGCCGAAAGCGATGAGAAAACAGCGAATTTCGCGACGCGCTTTTACAGCGGCAGCGGCTTCGATCCCTCTACTCGAATTAGTCCCTCGTGGCATTTGGGGTCTTGCATCCGGCGCGCGGCAGGTAAGGATCCGCAGCGACTCCGAGATCGGGTTGGTGCGTCCCGAATTGCACGGGCACTTTGCCGAGCACCTGGGCGCATGCGTCTACGGCGGCATCTGGGTAGGCAGGGACTCCGCGATTCCAAACGTCAATGGCTATCGAAAGCTCACCGTCGAATATCTTCGAGAGCTTGGCGTGCCGGTTCTGCGCTGGCCAGGCGGGTGCTTTGCCGACGACTACCATTGGCGCGACGGCGTTGGGCCTACAGCAAATCGTCCCAAGCGTGTGAATCTCCACTGGGGCGGCTACGTGGAAGACAACAGCTTTGGCACCGACGAATTCATCGGGTTCTGCCATCAGATCGGCGCTCAGCCTTATATCTGCGGCAACCTCGGGAGCGGCTCGCCGGAGGAATTGAGAAACTGGATCGAGTACTGCAATTTTCCCTCGGGCAGTTCGCTATCGGATGAGCGCATCAGGAATGGTTACGCCGAGCCTCATCGCGTCCGCTACTGGGGTGTGGGGAACGAGAACTGGGGCTGCGGTGGGGACATGACCGCCACAGAATACGCCAAACTGTATCGCCGTTTCGCGGTGTTCGCCCCGACCTTTGGCGGGCTCAAGCCGTTTCTCATCGCTTGCGGCCCCAACCGCAATGACTTGTCCTGGTCGCGCGATTTCATGGACAGCGTCCCGCCCCGCCACCTTCCGCAGGGCTTCGCCATGCATTACTACGCTGAAGGCAAAGACAATCCCGCCGCTTATGACCCCGCGGATATGGCCGCACAGCTTGCGACCTTCGGCGACATTGAGCAGGCGGTGATCCAGCAGCGCGCCTTGCTTGATAGCTATGACGCGGGCAGCAGAGTTGGCCTCATCGTGGATGAGTGGGGTGTGCACGACCGCGTGGTTCCGAGTGAGGAACTAACCCATGGCCGCCTCTGGCAGGAGTGCACCATGCGCAGCGCCCTTGCGATCGCGCTCGGCCTCAATCTGTTCAATCGCCAGGCTGACAAGCTTTCCATGTGCAACCTGACGCAAACTGTGAACGTGCGTGCTCCTCTTCTTCAAACGGACGGCCCGCAGGGGCAGCGCTGCATTCGGACAAGCGTCTATTACGTCTTCTCGCTCTTCAAGGCTCATCGATCAAAGACTGCTGTGCGCGTGGAAGCCGACGATCTCACCTCGACTCGTTTTTCGGTCTCCGCCTCGCGCCAGGATCGCGACATGGTGATCAGCCTGGTCAATACTACTGCCGATGAAGACATGGAGATCGACTGTCCGCTCGCAGGCGAGCGCCCCGGCAGCGCTTCCGCGCAGATCCTGCATTCTGACGACCTGAATGCATTCAACGCTTTCGATAGCCCTGAGACCATCGCGCCGCGATCTCATCCTGTGCGAGTCGGGGGAAGCCATATCCAGCTTGATCTGCCACGGCTGTCGGTGATAAGCATCACGCTTCGCCTGGCCTGAACGCCCGGCATAGGAACAAGTGGTCGAAGGAAAAAACGCGGATCTCTCCCAAAAGAGTAAGGTGGCGCGGGCCTACAAGGTTCGAGGTGTTTCGTCGCTGAACAAGATAAAGCCGCGGATATTGGCAAGCAGGTCCGAACCGCATTGCGCTACTATCGCCGAATTCCTTCGAGCACTTGCTTTGCCGCAAATTGCCCGCTCTCGATGGCGCCGTGCACTGTGGAAGCGTGACCATCGCTGCCGAGGGCCTCACCCGCAAAGTAGAGGGTATTCTCGACCGGCTCGGCGAGACTGCGCCGAGCCTCCAACCCGCCGATTCCAGCGTAGCTGTACGCTCCGCGCGCAAAAGCGTCGGCGCTCCAGTTGTGGACGTACCACGCTTCCACGTTCCTCCGGATCACGTTCGCGTTTACCGCCAGAATGCGCGCACGAGACTCGATCGCACGATCCGCAAGGTGGGCGTCGCTCAGTTCCGCGAGGCGCTCAGCCTTCGGCCCTCCACACCAACCGGTCAGGGCCGGGGTGGTCCTGGACTGCGCGAGCGAAGTCCACCACGTCGGAAACGCATCGTCGTTCGAGTGAATAAACTTCGAGTCCATCTATTCTGAATCCCCTGCCCTGAAGCCCCGAAATCGCAAGGTGACGCGCGCGGCGTGCCCCGTCTCGAGGCACTCAAGCGCCGGAGTGAGATGCGGCGGGCGCGGAGTGATCCGCAACGTGCCGGGCGTCCGGTCAGACCCCCGCAGAACGGCCAGGGGGACTGTCATGACGGCCCGGTCAGCCGTGAAGTCGATTTCAGCTTTCCCCGGCGTTGATGACTCCGCCGCTACAACACCGCCGACGCGTACGTGGCCGCGCCGCCACTCGACGGCATCGACTACCGTCTTCAAATGAAGCTCGGCCCCGCCGGCCCGGCACTCCTGCCAGAGGAATTCCACAAGACCGTCATAGCCTCGCGGGAATCGAAAGGCACGGTCACCGTCAATCGCGTCCGCGGCAGCGTTCTCTTGTGCGAGCGCTTTCGTGCTGATACGATCCACTCGAGCAGCGTCGAATCCTTCCACGTAACTCGCAGCCATCTGCCGGGCATCCTCATCAACGTCAAGGTGCGCGATGAATTGCGCAAACGTCTGATCGGGCAGATTGGGATCGGCCAGCCCCTCGAAGATCTCATCGGTTCTCCGAAAGAGGCCGGGCCGGCTCATAGGCCGACCGTTCTGCCAGTACTCATGCCGTTCCGGCATCTCCTCGATCGGCAGGCGCGCTGCTTCTGCAATCGCAAAAACAGACCGCGGTTTCCCATGGATGAATTCGGCGCCGAGTTCGACCGGAACACCAAGATCCGGATCACGAAGGGTATGGATTCGCCCGCCGATCCGGTCGCGCTTCCAGGATCGCGACCGAGACGCCAGCCGCGCAGAGGGATCGCGCCGCCGCCAGGCCTGCCGCGCCGGCGCCGATGATCTTGCAAGGTCGCGGTGACGACGTAGGGGCGGCCCCCTGGGCCCGCCTCTACGTCAGTTGCGCGAGGTCCTCGAGGCTAAGCCGTCCAGTATAGATCGCCATGCCGAGCGCACAATGAATACCGAGCGCGTTTAGCTCACGGACCTCGTCCAGAGTGGCGATTCCTCCGGCAGCCGTCAATTCGTGCGCGGTGGCGGCGCGCAGGCGCCGGAACCAGCCGAGGTCCGTCCCTTCGAGCGTCCCCTCTTTGTCCACATAGGTGCATAGGAACCCATGGCAGTAGGGCTCAAGCTGGCGAATCACGTCCCCGGCCGCCAGAGAAGTAGCCTCGCGCCAGCCCTTGACCACGATGCGGCCGCCCCGGGAATCGAGGGCGATGATCAGGCGATCGCGGCCGATCGCAGCCTCGAGTTGGGCGAGAAAGCGAGTGTTTGCCCCCTCTGCTTGGAATGCGGCGGTGCCGACGATCACCTTGCTTGCCCCCTGCTCAACCAGCTGCCGGGCCCGCTCCACACTTCGCACTCCACCGCCGACGCGCGTCACGGCGCGGGACGCCAGAGACTCCACGATGGCGTCGTTCGGCCGCTTGCCCAGCGCCGCGTCAAGATCGATGACCTGGATTTCGGGAAAGGCCGCAAACCGGCGCAGCATCTCGATCGGCGAGTCCGCCTCAAGCGCTTTTTCGCGGCCCTGCACAAGTTGGACGACCTTGCCGTCCATCAGGTCGATACAGGGAATAATCACAAGGCAGCCCTCACAGGAACTCCTCGCCCGGCCAGGAAATTCTTCAGATCAGCGACGGTGTAGGTGCCGTAGTGGAAGATCGACGCCGCCAGCGCGGCGTCCGCGCGGCCTTCGGTCAGCACTTCCAGAAAGTCCTCCGGCCGTCCGGCGCCGCCGGAGGCAATCAAGGGAACGTGGGTGGCGGCGGCGACGGCGCGCGTCAGTTCGCAGTCGAATCCGCCCTGTACGCCGTCCGCGTCCATCGAAGTCAGCAGAATCTCGCCGGCTCCCGATTGCTCGCCGCGCGCCGCCCACTCGACCGCGTCGATCCCCTCGTTTTCGCGGCCGCCGCGCGTAAAGACATTCCAACTGCTCCCGGTACGGCGGGCGTCAATGGCAAGGACGACCGCCTGGGAGCCAAATTCCTCGCTCAGCTCGCGAATCACCTCCGGCCGGCGCACGGCCGCGGTATTCACGCTCACCTTGTCCGCGCCCGCCAGCAGAATTCGGCGGGCGTCCTCCACGTTGCGGATTCCGCCTCCCACGGTGAGGGGAATGAAGACGCGCTCGGCCACGCGAGCCACCACGGCGGCCATGATGTCGCGCTCGTCGCTCGATGCGGTGATGTCCAGAAACACCAGCTCGTCCGCGCCCTGCCGGTCGTAGCGCTCCGCGAGTCCCACCGGGTCGCCGGCGTCCCGCAGATCGACGAAGCGCACGCCCTTCACCACGCGGCCGGCCGTGACATCGAGACAGGGGATGATTCGTTTGGCGAGCATCGCGTTCAGAGTCCGGCAAAATTCTGCAAAATTCTCTGGCCGGCGGCTCCCGACTTCTCGGGATGGAACTGCACGGCGAAGATGTTCTCGCGCTCCAGCGCCGCGCTGAAGTGAATGCCGCCGTAGTCGCACACGGAGGACGTGCATGGCTCCAGCGGCGCATAGAAGCTGTGGGCAAAGTAGACGTGGGTTTTCGCGGGCAGATCGCGCAGCAGGGGTGAACTCCGGACGCCCGACTGGGGTTCAATCTCGTTCCAGCCCATGTGCGGCACGCGCATATCGCCGACAAATTTCCTGACGCTGTCGGAAATCAGGCCAAGTCCAGCAAGGCCGGGCGCCTCCTCACTCGCCTCAAAGAGCGCGTGCAGGCCAAGACAGATACCAAGGAACGGAACGCCGGCGTGAATCCTGCTCAACAGAGCCTCCCGGATCTGCATTGCGTCAAGCGCGCGCATCATCTGCCCAAAGTGGCCCACACCCGGGAGAATGACCCTCGACGCGAGAGCGAGACCGTCCGCGTCGCGAACCACATGGTGAGGCAGGTCGAGAACGCGCAGCGCGTTCGTCACGGATCGCAGGTTGCCGGCGCCGTAATCGAGTACCGCGATCACAGCAGGCCCTTCGTTGAGGGCAGCTGGCCGCGCAGGCTCGTGTCCTTGGAGCAGGCGTACCGCAACGCGCGCGCGAAGCCCTTGAAGATCGCCTCGACCTTGTGGTGGCTCGACCGGCCTTCGAGCACCTTCACGTGCAGATTGGCGCCGGCGTGATTCACGAATCCGCCAAAGAAGTCCTCGAGAAGCTCGGCCTGCAGATCGCCCACATAGCGCACGCGCACCCGGTCGCGGTAAACCAGCGCGGGCCGCCCGCTGAGGTCGAGGGCCACGACCGCGACAGTTTCGTCCATCGGCATAACAAAATAACCGGCTCGATTGATTCCGCGGCGGTCGCCCAGCGCCTTCGCGAACAACTCGCCGAGAACGATTCCGGTGTCTTCGACCGTGTGATGCTGGTCGACGTCGAGATCACCTCGACCGTGCAGCGTGAGATCGAAACCGCCGTGCCTGGCAAAAAGCTCCAGCATATGGTCGAGAAAACGCACGCCGGTGTGAATGTCGTATCGCCCGCGGCCATCGATCGAGAGCTTGCCGCTGATCTCGGTTTCCCTCGTATTGCGGACAACGGTTGAGGATCTCATGACAACAGTCCGGAGTCATTCCGTCAGGAGTCATTCAGTCCTGGAGTTGGGAAATCTTGGCTCCAGACTCCGACTGAGCCACTTCGGACTGACCCGACTCCGGACTGATGGACTCTCATCTCGACCGAGCGCGCGTGCGCTTCCAGGCCCTCCGCGCGCGCGAGCGTCGTAACGCTTCGAGCGAGCCGCGAAAGCGCTTCCCCAGAAAGTTCCTGAACCGAGATCACTTTGACAAAGTCGGCGGCCGAAAGGCCGCCGCGAAGCCGCGCCGCGCCCGATGTGGGCAACACGTGATTCGGGCCTGAGGCATAGTCACCCGCGGCTTCGGGACTGCTTGTGCCCAGGAAGATACTGCCTGCATTCCGAATGGTGTGCAACAGCGCCGCATCGTGCAGCGCCAGATGTTCGGGCGCGAGTTGATTCGCAAACTCCGCAGCCTCGCCGAGATCCTCAAAGAGCACGATGGCGCCGTTGCGCGCGATCGCCTCGCCGGCAACCGAGGCGGTGGGAAGGCCTGCCAACTGGCGGTCGATCTCGGCGGCGACACTCTCGGCGAAGGATCGTGAAGTGGTCAGCAGTATGGCCGAGGCGTCCACATCGTGCTCGGCTTGGGCCAACATATCGGCCGCAATCACCGCGGGTTTTCCTTCAGCAGCGATGATGACGATTTCCGTAGGCCCGGCGACGAAATCAATTCCGGTGTCGCCCGCGATCATCTTCTTGGCCGCGGCCACGTAGACGTTCCCAGGTCCGACGATACGATCGACTTTGCGCACCGTTTCGGTTCCATAGGCCAGCGCAGCAATGGCGTGAGCTCCACCCATTTGGAAGACGCACGGCACTTCGAGGTAGGCTGCAAGTCCCAGGACCTCGTCACTCGCACGCGGGCAGGCGATGGCGATCCTTTTGACGCCGGCCACTTGCGCGGGAATAACCGTCATGAGCAGCGTCGAAGGCAGCGGATACCGGCCACCCGGAATGTAAGCGCCCATGGTGTCCAGCGGGCGAACAATCTGGCCAAGGCGCCGGCCGTCGCGATAATCGATGAAGCGCCCTTGGGGAAGCTGAGTCCCGGCATAATCGCGGATGTTCCCAGCCGCGAGATCCACCGCGGAGAGAAAATCGCGGTCGAGGCGCGCCAGGGCCGATCGACATGTCTCCGGATCGACAGCGATAGTGGAACCCGTGAAGCCGTCGAACTTTCGGCAGTATTCCACGAGGGCCGCGTCGCCCCGCGCGCGGACGGCTTCGAGAATGGGTCTGACCGTCTCCTCCGCTTCCTGCAGGCGTGCCGTTCTGCGGGTGAGAAGGTCGGCGGCTGCGCGATGATCGACAATCCGAATCATGCTGGTTACATTACGATCTTATTGAGCGGATATTCCACGATTCCCTGGGCGCCGGCCTCTTTGAGCCGTGGGATGAGATTCCGCACCGTGGACTCATCCAGAATGGTGTTCACGGCCATCCAATCCTGATCGCTCAGATGCGAGATCGTCGGCCGTTTGAGCGCGGGCAGCACGCCGAGCACCTTCTCAAGATCATCGCGGTGGACATTCAGCATCAGCCCGACCTTGCCCAGCGCATTGATCGCCCCTTCCAGCAGCATGCGAATGTCTTCAATCTTGCGCCGCTTCCAATCGTCGTTCATGCACGCGCTGTTCGCGATCAACTGGGTGTTCGATTCCAGCACCGTCTCAATAATGCGCAGCTTGTTGGCGCGGAGTGACGAGCCTGTCTCGGTGACTTCCACGATGGCGTCGGCCAGTTCCGGCGGCTTCACCTCGGTCGCGCCCCAGCTGAATTCCACCCGCGCGTGGACGCCATTCGCGGCGAGATACTTTCGCGTGGTCTCCACAAGTTCCGTCGCAATCACCTTGCCTTCCAAATCCTTCACGGACCGGAATGCCGAGCTCTCCGGAGCGGCCAGCACCCAGCGCACCTTGCCGAAGCTCTGCTTGGCGTAAATGAGATCCGCAACCGTGACAACCGCGGCCCCGGTTTCCGCAACCCAATCACGGCCCGTCAATCCCGCGTCGAGCACGCCGTCCTCGACATACCGGGCCATTTCCTGTGCCCGGATCAACATGCACTCGATCTCTGGATCGTCGATCGCCGGAAAGTAGGAGCGGCTCGAGGTCGTGATGTTAAAGCCGGCGCGACGAAACAGGTCGATGGTGGCGGTCTCGAGGCTGCCCTTGGGAATCCCGAGTTTCAGTTTCATTCTTTACCCGCCTTCGATTCGCCTGGCGTTCCCATCGAAGTGTAGACCGCTTCCGGATCAAAGACGCGCGGCTCATTCTCCACCCACTCTCCGTCCTTGAGCTTGCGGAAGAAGCAACTGTGGTACCCTTCGTGGCAGACTCCGGGCCCGAGCGCCTCAACTCTCACCAACAATGCGTCCCCGTCGCAATCGGTCGAAATCTCCCGGACCTTCAGCCGATGACCTGAGGTTTCACCTTTCACCCAGAGCTTGTTTCGAGATCGGCTGAAGAAGGTCACATCGCCGGTCTCGACGGTAAGTCGGAACGCCTCCTCGTTCATGAAGCCGACCATCAGAACGCGCCCGGTGGAATCGTCCTGGATCACCGCCGCCACAAGGCCCTCGAGCTTGCCAAAATCCAGATTCATAATGCAGCTCCAAACGGAATGGTCCGCCGACCGCGGACCTCTTAACACTAGCTTTACAGAGGATTAATGTCGGCGCTCGGACGGCTGCGGCGGCAACAAAGAGCGATGATGCCCGTCGTGAGGGTGTCGCGCGCTACAACGTAAAAGCATAAGACAGTATAGCAACCGGAATGCCGGAGATCGACAAAGACTATTGATGGTTCCCAAAAAGAACTTCTATAGTAACCTCACCAGGTATCAAGCATCGTATGGCTTGTATCTGGGGAGACGCGGATTTAGGTTGTCACCGCGGGAGCTTTGATGACTTCGCAATGCCAGAGCGGCCCTCAGGCCTGCGCTTGTTGCACCTGTCCCATGAGTGTGCCTCTGGCGGCGGGAGTCTCTTAGCTTAAACCACAGGAAAGCGCAGAATTAAGCAAAGCCCATCCGCCAGAGCAACCCTCTGGCAGATGGGCTTTTTCATTTCCGGGGCCTGACTATGACAACTGCACTAGAGACCAAGACAGAACGCGCGGAGCGTTTGAAGCGCGAGAAGAACCCGTGGGAGTGCCTGGACGAGATCCGCCGTTTCGCGCGTGAAGGGTACGGTTCGATCCCGCCGGAGTGGCTCAGCACGTACTTCCGCTGGTGGGGGGTCTACACCCAGGGCGACGGCGCGGGCGCGCTGGGAGGCGCGGGAGGCGAGGGTAAGTCGGTGCCCTATTTCATGGCGCGGATTCGCATCCCCAATGGGTTGCTGCGTTCTCAACAGCTTCATGCGATCGCCCTAGTGGCTGAACGGCACGCGCGCAGCGTGGCCGACATCACCGTCCGGCAGAACATCCAGCTCCACTGGCTGTCCATTGAATCGCTCCCCGACGCGCTCGATACTCTCTGGAGCGCGGGCTTGACCACCATGGGATCATGCGGAGACGACACCCGCAACATCACGGGCTGTCCGCTGGCTGGTCTCGATGCCGACGAGATCTGCGACGCGTCGCGGCTTGCGCTCGAAGCCAACCAGATGCTGCTCGGTAATCCCGATTTCTACAATCTGCCGCGCAAATTCAAAATCGGCATCACCGGTTGCCGGGTGTGGTGCTCCTACCCGGAGATCAACGATCTGGGACTCACGGCATTGACGCGCATCGTGGACGGACGTGAGGAAATCGGCTTCAGCGTTCGGGTCGGAGGCGGGCTTTCCGCCGAGCCGCATTTCGCCGTGCGTTTGAACGCCTTCGTGCGCCGGGAACAGGTGTTGCCCGTGGTGCGCGGCGTATCCGAGATCTTCCGCGATGCCGAGTGCTTGCGCGAAAACCGGTCACGGGCCCGGCTGAAGTTCCTGTTCATGCGCCACAACTGGACTCGAGAGAGTTTCCTCGAGGAACTGGAGCGGCGGATTGGGTTCAAGCTCGACCCCGCGGCGCCCGAGCTTCCGCCGCCGGACGTCTACCGCGACCACGTCGGCGTCCACAAACAGAAGCAGCATGGGCTCAGCTACGTGGGCGCGGCCGTCTTGCGCGGACGCATGACAGCGCGCCAGATTCACGCCGCCGCCGACCTCTCCGATCTTTACGGCAACGGCGAAGTCCGCACCACCACCATGCAAAACCTGGTTATCCCGAACGTCAGCGCGCGTTGCGCGGAACTCTTGGCGATGGAGCTGAGCGCGGCGGGCCTCAAGGCCGGCGGTTCCCCATTCTGGCGCGGGGCCATGGCCTGCACCGGCACTGAGTTCTGCAAGCTGGCCATCACGGAAACCAAGGGATTTGCGCGCTGGCTGGTGGAGGAGATGGAGGATCGTATGCCTGGATTCGATCAGCATCTCAAGCTGAACGTCACGGGATGTCCGAATAGCTGCGGCCAGCATTGGATTGCCGACGTCGGCCTGGAGGGCAAAAAGGTCAAGGTCCATGGCGAGCTTGTGGACGCTTATTACTTCAGCGTCGGCGGCGCCGTGGGGCAACACCAGGCCTTTGCGCGTCCCATCGGCTATCGCTGCGCGGCCCATGACGTTCCGGAGGCGTTGGAACGTCTTCTGACCGGATATCTGCTGCTGCGGGAACCGGGCGAGAACCTTCGGCAATTCTTCTCAAGGCATACCGACGACGAGTTGCGAACGCTGCTGGCTGGACGCGACGTGCCGCTGGTGGCGCGCGATCCTTCTCCGGGCCCGGTTCCGCACGGGGTGGAGGGATAAACGATGCTGGCCTGCTTTGAAAGCCTGTTAGCTCGCAACTCCCTGCCCCGCGACGAGGCCGAGCGCTGGAGCGCCGAACAGGTGTTGCGCTGGGGATTCGAGCGCTTCGGCCGCGACATCGCTATTGCTTCAGGCTTCGGCGGCGAAGGCATGGTCCTGATCGATTTGGCGTCACGAATCAAAAGCGACTTCCGCGTGTTCACGCTCGATACGGGTTTCTTCTTTCTGGAGACCTACGCGCTGATCGAGAAAGTCGAACGGCATTACGGCATCCGAGTAGAGAAATGCCGGCCGGAACTGACGCCGGCGGAGCAGGCGCGCTTCCACGGCGAGGCCCTCTGGGCTCGCGATCCGGACCATTGCTGCAGGCTGCGTAAAATAGAACCATTGAAGCAAAAGCTGAGGGAACTTGCGGCTTGGGTCGCCGCCATTCGTCGCGACCAGACTGCATCTCGCGCGAATGTCGCCAAGATTGAATGGGACGCCCGATTCAACCTCGTCAAGCTGAACCCGCTGGCGGATTGGACCCACGACCGGGTCTGGGACTACATCCAGACCCGCCACGTTCCCTACAATCCGCTTCATGACCGCGGCTATCCGAGTATTGGCTGCACGCACTGCACGCGACCGGTGCGAATCGGCGAGGATCTGCGCGCGGGCCGGTGGGCGGAATTCGGTAAGACCGAGTGCGGACTACACACGCGCGATGCTTCGAAGGGGGTGGCTTACGATCCCGCGTGATCCAGCACTCTTTCCTGCATTCCTCAAGCTTGATGGGCGCGAATGCCTCGTGGTCGGCGCCGGCCCGGTCGGGCAATCGAAAATCGAGGGGCTGCTTGCGACCGGCGCCGCCATCACCGTGGTCTCACCGTGCGCGACGGGCACCGTCGAGGCTTGGGCGCGCGCGGGCAGGCTCCGGTGGCGCGCTCGCGAGTTCGAGCCTTCCGACCTCGAAGGCATATTCCTGGCCGTCGTCGCAACCTCACTGCCCGAGCTGAACGAGCGGATCTTTCAGGAAGCGCGGGGACGGCGCGTCCTCTGCAACGTTGTGGACGATCCCGCGCGCTGCGATTTTTACTATCCTGCCGTGGTCCGACGCGGCGCTCTACAGATCGCCATTTCCACCAATGGCCGCAGTCCTGCGCTGGCGCAGCGCCTGAGGAAAAAACTGGAAAACGAGTTCAACCCGGCTTACGAAGCCTGGACTGAGGAACTCGGCCGAGAGCGGCAGAGACTCTTCGCGGAGCCGATGGACCCCGGGGAGCGCAAGCGACTCCTTCACAAGATCGCCAGCAGCGAGAGCTTTGAGCGTTTCTGTAGAGCCGGGCTTTAGCCTGGTATGCCGGGCCGAAGGCCGGCGCCACGTGGCGCCGGGATTAAGCCCGCGTGCCGCCCCAAGGCCGGCGTCAGCAGGCGGTAACTGTGGGGCGTACGGCCAGAAAGGATTTGGAATGATCGGAAGAGTCTATCTCGTCGGTGCGGGGCCGGGCGACCCCGAGCTTTTGACGGTCAAGGCGCTGCGCACGCTCCAGCAGGCGGACCTCGTGCTTCACGATGACCTTGTGCCGTCGTCAATTCTCGCTCTGGCGTCACCAGGCGCTCAGATTGTCAATGTGGGCAAGCGGTGCGGTAGAAAATCCATCAGCCAGGTCAGTATCAACGAGCGGATGATTGCCGGTGCGCGCCAGGGATTGACGGTGGTGCGGCTGAAGGGCGGCGACCCCTCGATTTTCGGGCGCTCCGGAGAGGAGATCGAAGCGTTGCGGCAGACAGATGTCGACTATGAGATCGTTCCGGGCGTGACCTCGGCTTCGGCGGCCGCCGCGGCGGCGGGCATTTCCCTTACTCACCGCCACGTCGCGTCCGGCGTTGTGTTCCTCACTGGCCATAGGGCCTCAGATCATGCCGCCTGGCAGACTGACCGAGCTGACGGGGCGGGGATCTCCTCTGCTCGTGATCTGGCGGGCAAGACCGTGGTGATCTACATGCCGGGTCCCCATTACGAATCGCTCAGGGCTCAGTTGCAGGTGGCAGGCATATCGGGGGAAACGCCCTGCGTGCTCATTTCGGCCGCGTCGAGGGGAGCACAAAAAGTCCACACTACAACCGTGCAGGAACTGTCGGCGGTTCCGGCGCTGGCCGCACCCGCCATTCTGATTGTTGGTGACGTGACGCGATCGGCGCGCGAGGCAGCCGCTGCCCCATTCGAGTTTCAGCTCTCCACTTTCGGCCGGTTTGATATCATGCGGCCTGATCGAGACCATGGACCCTCAGACCAGCCCCAGGCGCCTTACCGACCCTGAAATCAACCGCTACCTCGAATTCGCGTGCCGGCTCGGCGAGCTGGCAGGCGAGGCGATTCTGCCCCACTTTCGCGCCGCCCTGGAAGTGGGCAACAAGGCTGTGTCCAGCTACGATCCCGTGACGATCGCGGACCGGGCCGCGGAAGAGGCGATTTCACGCGAGATCTCCCGCGTCTATCCGGAGCACGGGATCCACGGCGAAGAATACGGGCGCTCCACCGGCATCTCTCCGCTCATCTGGGTAATCGATCCCATTGACGGAACCCGTGCGTTCATTCTCGGCCAGCTTCACTGGGGTACGCTCATCGCGCTGAACGACGGCAGTCGGCCGATGTTGGGCGTCATGCATCAGCCTTACGTCGCCGAGACTTTTCTAGGCTCCCCTCTTGGCGCTTTCGTGCGCCGAAATGGCCAGGAGCGACCGCTGCGCACCCGAGCGTGCGCCAACCTGCGCGATGCCGCTGTCTGCGCGTCGCACCCCGACCACTTCACCCGGCGCGAGGAACGCGCCGCCTTTGACCTTGTGGCTTCCAAGGCGCGCCTGGCCCGTTACGGTGGCGATTGCTACAACTATTGCCTGCTGGCCGCGGGCCTGATCGACGTGGTGATCGAGTCCGAGCTTCACGCTTATGACGTTCAGGCGGTAATTCCGATCATCGAGGCGGCAGGTGGATTGATGACCGGCTGGGATGGCCAGGCTTGTTACGACGGCGGCGCAGTCATTGCGGCCGGCGACCCCGCGCTGCACCGCAGCATTCTGGACGTATTGCGGTGGGCTGCAGCGTGACGCGAACTCTGTGATCTCCGCCTTATCTCCCAGCGCTCACTCAGCAATCGACAGGCACAGCGGCATCCAATTGTAAGGCGGGGGATGTGGAACTGCGGGGAGAGGAGTCTCATGACATACTTCTGGCGATACGAGCACGAGTGGCTGTGGCCTGCCGTGATCATGGCGGGATCGATCCTGCTGGCTTTGGCGATCCACTGGATTCTCTTCCGTCTCGGCAAGCGCCTGGCGAGGCAAAAGGATCGCGTTATCCTCGGATCGCTGGTGGCGCACGCCAAAGGACCTACCCGCTGGATCTTTCCGCTGCTGGCGCTGATCCTCGCCCTGCCGGCCCTTCCCGTTCGCTCGAGCCTCGTGCAGTTGGTGCGGCACATCGTCGGCCTGGGGATTATCGCCGCCGTCGCCTGGCTGATTATCTTTCTGGCTGAAATTTTCTCCGACGCGATCTACGCGCGCTACCGCACCGACACCACTGACAATCTGACGTCGCGCCGCGTCCGCACTCAGATCGCGGTGCTGCGGCGGATCTTCAGCGTCCTGGTGGTGGTCGTTACCCTCGCCGTGATGCTGATGACCTTCCCCGCGATCCATCAGCTCGGCACCAGCCTGCTCGCCTCCGCCGGCATCGCCGGCATCGTGGTCGGCATGGCGATGAAGTCCACGCTCTCGAACCTGGTTGCCGGCGTGCAGATCGCGCTCACCGAGCCCATCCGGATCGACGATGTGGTGATCGTGGCGGGCGACTGGGGTTGGATCGAGGAAATTCTCACCACCTACGTGGTCGTGCGCACCTGGGACCTGCGCCGGCTGGTAGTGCCACTCTCCTACTTCATCGAACATGACTTTCAGAACTGGACTCGCAAGACGGCGGACCTGCTGGCTTACGTTTACCTCTCCGTGGACTACACGGCTCCCATCGAGGAGCTGCGGCAGGAATTCCGCCGCATCGTAGAGGCTTCCCCCCTCTGGGACAGGAAGGTCTGTGTCCTGCAGGTCACCGACGCCACCGAGCACACGATTCAGATCCGGGCGCTGACCAGCGCGTCGGATTCTTCCAAGGCATGGGACCTGCGCTGTGAAGTCCGGGAGAAATTGATCGTGTTCCTGCAGCAGCACTACCCCGACGCCCTGCCGAGGACACGAGCGCTCGTCAGCGGACTGCCGGAGAATGGACGCCCTGAAAAGTGGAATCCGCTGGGCGCTCCTCAGCGGGAGCCGGCCACAAAGTGACTGATGTGCTAATTTCGGCCTAGGGGCGGCAAGATCTTTGCCGATCCGCTGGCATTGCGCATCCTGGGGCAGGACGCGGAGACCTTAGCCCGCGAGGCCAGAGCCGATCCATCCCGGCGCTTGATGCGGTTGTTTATCGCCGTGCGGACGCGGTTCACTGGAGACGCGCTGCCTGCGGCTTACGGACGCGGCGTCCGGCAGGTGGTGGTGCTCGGCGCGGGCCTCGAGTTCTCCGAAATCGAATGCCTGGGGCCGCCGGAGATTCGCGCCCGGTACTTCCCGGGCCACAAAGGTTCAGGTTCAGAAAAGGGCGGCCATATCCTGCGCGCGACCACAGTCTGACGGGGTACGGGTGTTGCTTTGTGATCCGAACAGTCCTTGGTCATTCGTCATTCCCGCCCGGGCGGGAATCCGTCGGGACATAGGGCCGAACAATATCAAAGGGTGGAGTCCCGCCTGCGCGGGAATGACCAATTCAAGGGGTAGCCGTAAACGATACCAGTCCGCTTGAGACCGCGCTTTCCAAGGAGGAGAAGTGAAATCGCATACCGAGTATCTCTGGTTCAACACCAAAAAGAAGCGGGAGTTCATCAACATCACGCCGGAGCTCGAAAGCGCGCTGGCCAAAAGCGGCATTCAGGAAGGATTCGCGCTGGCGTCGGCCATGCACATCACGGCCGGCGTGTACATCAACGATGCCGAGGAGGGCTTGATTGGCGACATCGAAGAGTGGTTGGAGAAGCTGGCTCCTTCTCGCGCCGCTTACCGTCATCACGCGACGGGCGAAGACAACGGCGACGCCCACCTCAAGAATCTGCTGATCGGACACCAGGTGCTAGTGCCCGTCACCAAGAGCAAGCTTGATTTTGGCCCTTGGCAGCAGGTGTACTACGCGGAGTTTGACGGCCAGCGCCGCAAGCGAGTGCTGATCAAGATCATTGGCGAGTAAGCCGCCACGTCCTGTCGCGAAGTGCCGAACCTGCAGCGTGCGGTGGAGTCCTCCGTAATTAGACTTCTTTTCGGAGTGCAGTCATTCCCGCGAAAGCGGGAATGACGAATCTCCACGGGCGAGCGCCGCGCTCTCAGGTGTCAGTTCGTTGTCACGCCTGTTTGGGCGCCCGCACGCGGCTCGTTCAGGTCATGGGATGAGAGCGACAGAACCGCCCGGACCAGCGTGCCCGGATCCTGAGACCGAATGTCGAAGCGGCCACCGAGTTGAAGGACCCGTTCGCGCATTCCGTTCAGGCCGACGCCGCCTCCCCCTCGTCGATTGAGCCGCTCCAGCAGTTCCGGCGGTATCCCCACGCCGTAGTCCCGCACGGTGAGTGTGAGGCGATTAGCGTCGGCCTGCACTTTGACGTCTACGGACTGGCTGTGGGCGTGGCGAAGAACATTGGTCAAGGTTTCCTGCAGAATACGGAAGAGCACCAGCTCCATTGCGGCAGGCAGCCGTTCCAGGTCGCTGGGGATACTGAGATTCACTTGAATGCCGCTGCGTTTTGAGAAGCCCTCGGCGTAGGCTTGGGTCGCAGCGGCGAAACCCAGCTCGTCGAGAAGCGGCGGATGAAGCAGGTACGAAATCGTGCGCGTCTCGCTCAGGCACTTGTCTAGGTTCTCGGAGACAAGGGCGAGGGGTTGCGTCCCTTGCCCGTTGCCGTCGTGTTTCTTCATGAACAGATCGAGAACCAGCTTGGCGTGCGCCAGATACTGCCCCAGGCTGTCATGCAATTCCCGGGCGATTCTCCGCCGTTCTTCATCCTGCGCACGGAGCAGCCCCAGCGAGAGCAGACGCATATACTCTTCCGCGCGCTTGCGCTCGCTGATGTCACGGATCGCACCGGTAACCAGCAACCCATCCTCCGTTTCGATCGGGCTCAGGCTGATCTCAGTGGGAAACTCGTGGCCGTCCTTGTGCAAGCCGTAAAGGTCCAGACCTGCCCCCATGGCGCGAGTTCGCGGTTCGACGAAGAAGCCGTTTCGGTGGGCGGGATGGTCGGCCCGAAAGCGCTCGGGCAGCAGCATCTCCACCCGCTGTCCGAGCAGATCATCCCTGGCGTAACCAAAGACTCTCTCCACCTGAGAGTTAACCAGGACGATCTCGCCTTCACGGTTGACGACAATCATGGCGTCGGGAGCAGACTCCAACAAGCCGCGGAATTTTGCCTCCGCCCGTTCAAGCCGGTCCTTGGTCACCGTCAGAAGCCGCAGCCGCTCCTCGGTGAGCAGACGCAGTTCTCTCTCTTTCTGAGTCTGCCTTTGCCGGCTGATATCCCGGAACACCAGCACCGCACCCAGAAGGCTCCCGTCCTGGCCGCGGATGGGGGCCCCGCTATCATCGATGGGAATCTCGGTACCGTCGTGGGCAATCAGCAGCGTATGGTTAGCCAGGCCCGCGACTCCGCCCTCCCGCAGCACTCGCCTGACGGGACTCTCCACCCGGGCGCGCGTGAACTCGTTGACAATCTGCAAGACATCGTCAAGGTTCCTGCCGGGCAGATCGGCTTCCGGCGCCTTCAGCAAGTCCAGCGCGACTTTATTGGCGAAGGTGACGCGTCCCTCCGCGTCCGTGGCAATGACCCCATCCCCGATGCTGGCGAGCGTCGTCTCGAACCGCTGCCGCTCATCGCGCTCCGACGCCTCCGCCCGCTCCGCCCGATCCACGGCCCGCCGCTGCGATCGGCTGATCAGCGCCATGCCGAAGCCGACCACCACGAGCATCAGCATGGCCGTCTGATCGTCCCGCCCGCTGACCAGAAGCGACCCCGTCGGCGGGGCAAAGAAGTAAGCGCCCGCCGGCACGGAGAGCGCCATCGATAAGGCCGCGGCGCGGAATCCTCCGAACCAGGCGGCAAACCAGACGGCGACGAAGAAGAGCGTAAAGGGCATGGCCGTAGGTCCGATAAGCGGACTGAGAGCAGCCCGGAAACCCACAGTAAGAGCCACGGCCAACACCGCGGCCCCGTACCTCACAAGCCATGAACGTTGCCTCGCCTGCGGATCGGTGCTGGCAAAAGGCTCGAGACCGAAAGCGAAGAGGAAGAGCAGCACCATGGAGCCAGCGATCGCGGCCAGAAGGGCTGTTTCGGCGGCCGCTTCGCCGTCGCGCGAAGCTTGACCCTGGGTCGAATTCTCGCGCGATTTGATTTCGGCGCCCAGCGCGCGAATCTTCTGCATGTCACGCAGGCCCTGGTCGCTGAGCACGAGCGCCAAGGCGGCTTGAGGCCCTTGCGTGCGGCGCAGTTCAATGGTCTGGCGGAGTTCGGCCAGCTTGGCGCCCACCAGGTTATTCAGCTGGGAAATGTTTGACGATTCGCCCGGTCGTCCGGCAAGCAGGCGATCAAGGCGAGCGAGATTTCTGGGAGTGGCGTCGATCGCCTGGTCGTAGGGCTCCAGAAAACGGCTCTCGCCCGTGAGCAGAAATCCGCGCTGGCCTGTTTCGGCATCTGTCAGGCTGGCGAGCAGCGCCTCAACAGAATCCCGGATTCTCCGCGCACGGTCCGCTTCGGCGTTCGCGCGACTGTATTGGCGCCACGCGCGATACGAGACGCCAACGATGGCCAGCAACACGAGCGGAGCGACACCTAGCGCGATCCTGTTCCAGCTCAGCTTGGAAGCCGGCATCCTCTGGTCCACTCGCGCGAACTCCAGACAAGGGATAAGCCCCAAATGTAACAAATGGCAACTTTCAACTCAAGCAGATACTCTTCGCTGAATTAACCAGTATAGAGATAGCTTTCTTGGCATCACAGGGTGATGGCCTTCTTCCGGGCAGGCCGGCTCCGGAAGTCTGGCGCAGTGGTTGTTTCGCGCATCAAGCCGTGGAAATCCGGGCCCTCCCATGAATCGATTACTTGTCCGACACCGGCCCGAAGTCCGTTTGCACGTACGGTTACCCGTGCTACTGTGGCGGCGCTCCAAGGCGAGCGTCTTTCCCCCCTTACGACGCTTCGCTGCGGGCCTGGGAATGGGTGGCCGTTACTACCCGCGGTTGCCCATTCCCCGTGAAAGAGGGCTTTGCGTCTACCCCGCCGCCCAGCTAATCTAACAGCCATGCAAGAAAAGGAGGCGACAATGGACCGGCGGAATGCTCTGGGTGTAATGACAGCGGGACTGGTGGCAGCGGGCAGCACTGCGAAGCGCGGTGAAGCGGAGGAGCGCGGCGGCATGATCTACCGGACGCTCGGCAAGACGGGCGAGCGAGTGTCGGCGATCGGACTCGGGGGCTTTCACATCGGGACCCAGTCCGATCCCCAGGAGAGCATTCGCATCGTCCGCTTCGCCATCGATCACGGGATCACGTTCATGGACAACTGCTGGGACTACAACGGCGGTGAGAGCGAGAAGCGCATGGGCCAGGCCCTCCGCGACGGATACCGGCAAAAAGTTTTCCTGATGACCAAGTTCGACGGGCGCACGCGGCAGGCCACGACCCAACAGATCGACGAATCGCTGTCGCGGCTCGAGACCGACCACATCGACCTGATCCAGTATCACGAAAACATCCGCGCGGAAGACCCCGATCGCTTCTTCACCGAAGGCGGCGCGCTCGAGGCGCTCGTGGCCGCGAAGCAGGCCGGCAAGATTCGCTACATCGGATTCACCGGTCACAAGGACCCGTTCGTCCATCTGCGGATGCTGGATGAGGCCGAGCAGCACCACTTCCATTTCGACTCGTGCCAGATGCCGCTTAACGTGATGGACGCGCATTTCCGCAGCTTCGCGCATCAGGTGATGCCGCGCCTTGTGGCCGAAGGGATCGGCGTGCTGGGGATGAAGCCGATGGGCGACGGTAACGTGCTGCGCGCCGGCGTGGTGACGCCAATCGAATGCCTCCACTACGCGCTCAACCTGCCGACGTCGGTGGTGATCAACGGCTGCGAGAGCGTGGATCGGGTAAACCAGGCGCTGGAAGCGGTCCGCACGTTCAAGCCGATGAGCGAAGCGCAGGTCTCATCGCTGCTGGCCAAGACCCGGGATGCTGCCATGACCGGCCGTTATGAGCCTTTCAAGACCACCAGCCAGTTCGACGGGACGGCGCAGAATCCGAAGTGGTTGGGCTAGGAGTGCTGAATAGGTTACGGCGAGCTCCGAAAGGGCCGGGCAAGCCCCGGTCCTACGCCGGCGATGTCAATGCGAAGCCCTATATCGTTGAAAATAAAGCGAAAAAAAGTTTCTCAATTTTCTCAATTTTACCCACTTTCCCATTTTCGGGTGGTAGGTTCGAAGCATGCTGGAACGCAGCTTGGACTTCGCAGGGGTGCAACTCGGGCGCCGGAAGGTATCGATTGAGACCCGTCGATCGAACGCGATTCGTAGGGCCGGGGCTTGCCCTGGGCCCTCTTGGCTACGGATGACCGGCGTACGGCCGTGGCCCCGGCTCTGGCCGGGCGTAAAACAAGGAACGAACCCACTATGTTATTTAGAATCAGTAAACGGTTGCCGGGACGACATCGCGGGAATGCGGGATTCGTAGGGCCGGGGCTTACCCCGGCCTTGCTGCGCATCCAGCCGGCAGCGGAAACCCAGGCGGTGGCCACAAAGAAAACAGGCGCAAAACGAGGAACGAACCAACTATGTCCTGTAGAATCAGCAAATTGTTGCCGGGACTCGCTCGCGGAATGCGCGATTCGTATGCCCGGGGCTTGCCCAGGCCCTGGCCGTTTAAAACAAGGAACGAACCCACTATGTTCTGTAGAATCAGCAAACGGTTGCCGGACGAGCTCGCGAAAAGGCACGATTCGTAGGGTCGGGGCTTATCCCGGCCCTTGGCCGGTGGTAAAACAAGGAAGGAATCCATCAAGGCAAAGTGGCGGGGCTTAAAGCCACGCCCTTTCAATGACTTGCATGAGGTTTTTCGCACCTGCTAGCCGAGGAACATCACGTGGACGTAAACGCCGAGCCGCACGTTGTAGGCCAAGTACCAGCCGGGATGGTCGGGATCTTCGTAGATCACGATCTGGTCGCCGGCCCAGTCCCAGCCGTTGCAGTAGGCGATGTCCGCGGCCGCCACGCTGAAGTAGAATCCGCCGAACCAGAAGCGATTCGGCCCGCCCCCAGCAAGCCGCCAGACGTGACCGGGACCGAAGCCGCCACGGAAGTGCCCGTGCTCCCACGGATGGTCCACATGATAGGCGCGATCGCCGCGTCCCGCATGGCCCACCCAGACCTCGCCGCGCGGTCCCGCGTCAACGTGCGGCGCATTCGGATGGCCGGGATGATCGGCAAAATTGCGCCGTGTCTCCTCCGGACGACCTTCCCTCGCCGGCGGCGGTCCGTGCCGGGGAATGGGCCGCGCCATCTGGTCGTGGTCCTGACGGTCGCGGTCCCCACGATCCTGGGCCGCGAGCGAAATAGCGGCAAGCGCCACGGCCAGGCAGGCCAGAGCCGCTGCCCAGCACGATCGACTGCAAGAACGCGTCAGCATTGTTGTCCTGCTGACGATTTGACTCTTGTCGTCGAAGCCTGGCTTCATTCGGCGCTGCGGTGTTCCTGAACCAGGACCCTGGCCCGCCTGTGACTGCGGTCACAGCCCGGATTCATCGATTTCGCGGAAGCTGGATGCGGTGCCGAAAGATGCGACCGCCCCAGTGGAGGCTGAAATGGAGACCATGATCAAACGCAATCATCACGTTCCGAGCGATCTTGAGATCGCGCAGTCGGTTTCGCCTCAGGATATCGATCACATCGCCAGTCTCGCCGGCATTCTTCCTGACGAACTGGAGCTCTACGGCCGAAGCAAAGCCAAGGTCCATCTTTCGATTCGCGATCGGCTGAAGGACGCGCCCAACGGCAAGTACATCGTGGTCACGGCGATTACACCCACGCCGCTTGGGGAGGGCAAGACAACAACCTCGGTCGGACTCAGCCAGGCGCTGGGATCCGAGCTCGGCAAACGCGTGTTCACTTGCCTGCGCCAGCCGAGCCAGGGGCCCACGTTCGGTATCAAGGGCGGCGCGGCCGGCGGCGGCTACAGCCAGGTGATTCCCATGGAGGACCTGAACCTGCACCTCACCGGCGACATCCATGCCATCACCGCGGCTAACAATCTGCTCGCGGCCGCCATCGATACGCGCATCTTTCATGAAGCGACGCAGAGCGACGAACAGCTCTTCGACCGTCTCTGCCCCGCCAAGCCCGACGGCTCGCGCCGATTCTCCTCCGTCATGCTGCGCCGCCTGCGCAACGCCGGCATCGCCAAAACCAATCCGAACGACCTGACGGCCGAAGAACGCCGCATCTTTGCGCGCCTCGACATCGATCCGGCAAGCATCACCTGGCGCCGCGTGATCGACACCAACGATCGTATGCTGCGTCAGATCACCATCGGCCAAGGCGCGGAAGAAAAAGGCATGACGCGCGCGACCGGATTCGACATCACCGTGGCCAGCGAGATCATGGCGGTTCTGGCGCTGACTACAAGTCTAGCCGATATGCGCGAGCGGCTGGGCCGCATGGTCGTCGGCATGAGCCGCAACGGCCAGCCGGTGACGGCGGACGATCTCGGCGTGGGCGGCGCGCTCACCGTCATGATGAAAGACGCCATCATGCCGAACCTGATGCAGACGCTCGAAGGCACACCCGCCTTCATTCACGCCGGTCCGTTCGCCAATATCGCGCACGGTAATTCGTCGATCGTCGCCGATCAGATCGCATTGAAGCTTGTGGGCAAGGACGGCTACGTCGTTACCGAGGCGGGATTCGGCGCCGACATCGGATTCGAGAAATTCTGCGACATCAAGTGCCGCTACAGCGGCCTGCACCCGGATTGCACCGTGCTCGTGGCCACCATCCGCGCGCTCAAGATGCACGGCGGGGGCCCGAAGGTCACGGCCGGCCAGCCGCTGCATCCGGCGTACACCTCCGAGAACCTGCAGCTGGTCGAGAAAGGCTGCGCCAACCTGGTGAAGATGATCGAAAACGTCCGCCTCTATGGAATTCCGGTGGTCGTGTGCGTCAACCAATTCCGGACCGACACTACGGCGGAGATCGACCTCGTCCGCAAGATCGCGATGGCCGCGGGCGCGGATGCCGCCGAAACCTCCGATCACTGGGCCGAAGGCGGCGCGGGCGCCGCGGACCTCGCACGGGCTGTAGTCGCGGCCTGCGAGAAGCCCCACAATTTCCATTTCCTCTACCCGCTCGAATTGAGCATCAAGGACAAGATCGAGACCATCGTGCGCAAGATTTACGGCGGCGCCGGCGTCACCTACCTGCCGGAAGCCGAGGCGAAGATCGAGCTCTACACGCGCTGCGGATTTGACAAGCTGCCGGTATGCATGGCCAAGACCCACCTGAGTCTCAGCCACGATCCCAGCCTGAAAGGCAGGCCCACGGGATTCGTGGTGCCGGTGCGCGACGTGCGCGCGAGCGTCGGCGCTGGGTTCCTGTATCCGTTGCTCGGCGCCATGAGCACCATGCCGGGACTGCCCACTCGTCCGGCGTACTACGAGATCGATATTGATCCGCAGACGGGCGCGGTAGTCGGCCTGTCCTGAGCGATCGGCTGCGGGATCCGTTGAGGAAAAGGCTACTCTCCAAGGGGCTAGACCCCTGGGCGAACCCTCGCTCCGGAACGACTCGTTCCGCAATAATTTGCCGATTCTAAAGGAACATTCCAGCTTTCGCGGGTGGGTTTTCGTGAGTGCGCCGTAGCCCCCCATGTTGTTGATCCCAAAGGACATGCCAGCTTTCGGCCTAGCCCCCCATTTGAAGCTAGGTGCTTGAATCCATTGGACATTCCAGCTTTCGCCGGTGGGTGTCTGAATGATATTGCCTGGCGTCAGTTTTGCAACGGTAGGCATACTTAGCTGGGCTAGATCAAGCGCCAAGCGCCTGATCAGGCGGGGAATAACAGAGCGGCGGCTCTCAATCGTGAAGAGCGCTCCGGGCACGACGATCTCACTTTCAAAGCCATGGGCCCGCCAAACTGCTGATTCCAGATCACATTCCAGCTTACGGGGGGGCGTTTCGGGCGTTTTCCACCTGTTTGTGGGTGCACATTCGGCCGCATGTAGGCTTCGTAGGCTGGGCTAGAGTGCGGGCCCCTAATCAATTCCGCGGCGATGAGTGGAGACAGTGCCATTCGCGGGGTCCAAACTCCCGCCGCCCTGAACCAGGCAGCAGGCAGCGGGTACCGGGTGTCGCCTCACAACTAAATAAGTAACTAAACTGAGCGTCATAAGTAAGTGCGCATACTTACGATCTGTGGTTTCATAAGAGGCATGAGACCACTGCAAATTGCTGATGCCGAGACCATGGTTTTGGGACTGCAAGACGAGATTCGCCGTTCGGAAGAGTCGCGCTACGATCACCGCGGGTGGCGCATACATCGCTTTATATGTGTGCGCCCCTTGGGGTCACGGCCGCCGACTCGAACGAGGCAGCGACACGGCAACAACGATGTCGCTGCCCCCGGTGATTGATTTCATTCCGAGCGAAGCGAGGAATCTCGCTCTGAAATAATTTAGCTTATGAGATTCCTCGCTTCGCTCGGAATGACATGAACCGGGCTTTTCATCACACTGGACCGAGGGTAACCCGGCTGTTAGTCGGCCGATTCGTGTAGAGATGAAGCCCGGGCAAGTTTGGCCGAAGCCATCGCCCTGATTCTGGAGGATCGGAGCGAGGACTCGCTGCGGGGAGTTCCGGCCAACGCCGAGCGCGAGACGGTGATCGTTGAGTGAAGTGAGATCCGCGTCATCCTGCCGAAAGCCTTGAGGACCCTCACCCCTGTGCCGGAGTTCGCACGATCATCACGGAGCAGGCAGCATGGCGGGCCACGGACTCGGCCACGCTGCCCAGCATGAATCTCGAAATGCCTTTTCGTCCATGTGATCCGACCACAATCAGATCCGCCTGCCATTCCCCAGCCACGTCCAGGATTCCGGCTCGAACTTCCGCCTCCACCACGCGCGTCTTAACGCTGAAACCCTTGGCACGCAGGATTTCAGCGGCGCCTTCGACCGAAGCCCGCGCCTGGCTCAACTCTTCCCGCATCCTGTCCGCCAGTTCAGGTGCGTATCCCGGGGCCATTTGGGGCGGGGTGGAATAGACAAGCGGCTCTACGACCTCCAGGACAAGAACCTCAGCTCCCTCGGGCCGCATCTGCAGGGCCAGCGCCTGGGCGGCCGCTTGAGAAGAGCTCGAACCATCGATTGCCAGGACGATCTTCATTAGAGTTCCTCCGCTTGAATCCCGATTGAGAGCTGGACGCTCAGCGCGACATCAAGAGAGTAATCGCGTATCCCCGGACGCCGCAAGCGAAGAACGTCGACAAATCGAGGGTGTATAATCCTCGTCGGCTGCAAGCATGTTTGTTCTTGCCCGTACGATCACTTACGCCGCGCTTTTTATCGCCCTGGTACTCATCTACCTGCCCGCCCGTGTCTTGTCCTGGTCAGGCATTGTGCGCCCAGCAGCGATGGGAGCGCCGCAGCTTGCCGGGATGATTCTGGGGGCTACGGGCGCGGCGGTTGCGCTGTCGTGCGTCTTCGCCTTCGCATTCATCGGCAAAGGCACTCCCGCGCCCTTCGATCCGCCTCGCCGGCTGGTGATTCGAGGTCCCTACCGCTTTGTGCGGAATCCCATGTACATGGGCGCGGGACTCGCGCTTGCCAGCGCCGCGCTCTTCTACGAGTCGTGGCCGCTTCTCGGTTATGCCGGCCTGTTCCTTCTGGTAACTCACCTCTTCGTGGTGTTGTACGAGGAGCCCACGCTGCGACGAACCTTCGGACAGGAGTATGAAACTTATTGCGGCCAGGTCCGGCGATGGTGGCCAAAGGTGTGAACCGGGGGCGGCGCAGACCCGCGTGCCCTCAGCACCGCTGTAGCCCATTGACCGGCGCATGCTCACGGTTTCCGGGCGTCGTACGGATTCTTGTATCTCAGCACCGTGCTCAGGTCGATCCCGCGGATGACTCCTGCCGAGTGGTAATACAAGCCCCACGAGTCGATCGACGACAGGTCCGGCATAATACAGGCCTCCAGGACGAACGATGTATTGTTGGGATCGACCCAACCGCCTCCGGCGCCGGTGGTGCCGCCAAACTGGTCCGATCCTCCGAGCTGCGTGCAATAACACGAGGCCGGATTCCCCTCGCAAGTGCCGTTCGGGGGCTCCTGCGCATAATAAGCGAGCGCCGCCAGGCTCGGCTGGAGGGTGTAGAGTGTCGAGGTCAACAGGAAGATCTGCGAATGGTCGGACGCCGTGTAAACGCAGAAGGCGCGTTCGCCTGCCAGCTTCAGCGGATTGCCGCCGTTGGTTCCATACGCGGGATAGAAATCGCCCACCTGTCCGCCCGTCTGGGTGCAGTAGCCCTGTGCTTTATCCGGCACAGGATGCTTCGATGCCGACTCTTGCGCCGTCGCGATTAGGGCGGCGCCGAGCATTAGCGTAGCGGCCAGAAGCGCCGTTGCCATTCGTGCAGCGAATCGATTCATGCCAGTCTCCCTCGTGATTCCCGCTAAAACTGCTCGATATTGCGGGAGCGAGTCTATCACAACCCGGCGCGCACCGGTCGGAGGGCTTCAAGGGCCGCATCCAAAGAAGATTCGAATGCCTCGGGCGCGATCGCGTGATGACCAAATCGGGCCGACAGGTAAAGCTCCGTCAGGATCGTGGCCGGCGGACGCGCGGAAGCGTCGGGAAGGCGGCGCGCGAATTCGAGCGGCGTCTCGTTCGGCCTCTTGACAATCCCGCAGCGGGCGCAGCGCTGCAGAAAACGTCTGTAGCCCAGCCTGGCTGTCGAGCCGGACAGCCGGCTGGCGCGGCGCGCAAGCTTCCAGGCCAAGGCCGCGCGCAACTCCTCGATCCATTCCGGCCGTCGCGCCGCCAACGCCGCCAGCGCCAACATCAGCACCAGGATCGCGAGCGCCTGCACGCGATGGCGGTCGAGCCAGCTTCCGGCGAGCGCCAGCCGGCCCGTGCCCGCGTCCTGGAAGCGCTTTCGCCACGTTCCGAAGCGCTCATCGACGCGGTCATACTCTCTCTGGACGCTGAAGGCGAGTTGCGCCTGGTGCCCGAAGTCGTAGTCGATCACCCAGTCGTTCCAGAAAAGCTCGGCGGCGTCGAGGTATTCGTCGAGAATCCCGGCCGCGGGCTCCGGTCCGGGCGGCGTGGCGTCAAACGGGATCCAGCCGTAGCGCGGAAAGAAGACTTCAACCCAGCTATGCGCGTCCCGCCCCCGCACCACGAAGTCCCCGCCGACGCGGTTGTAATCCCCGGCCTGAAATCCGTTCACCAGGCGCGCTGGAATGCCCAGCGTGCGCAGCATGACGGCCAGAGCGGCTGCGAAGTACTCGCAATTCCCGCGGCGCGCGTTGAAAAGAAAGCCGGCGACGGGATCGGCTTGCTCCACGCGCGGTAAATCAAGCGTGTATTCGTAATGCTCGCGCAGGTAGGTCTCGACCGCCCCGGCGCGATCGTAGTTGCTGCCGGCGCCGGCCGTGACCTGGCGCGCCAGCGCGCCGATGCGCGGATCGAGATGCGGCAGCCCCAGGTCGCCGATTTCAAGACCCGAGGGATCAATGGCAGGCGCGGTCCGCAATTCGGCCGCTGACGGCAGATCGAGATCCGCTACCACACCGTAGCCGAAGGGCGCCGCCAGGTGCTGAGGATTGTGCAGTGATCCGGCGGAATCGACCAGCAGAAAGCGCAAAGGCGCGTCAATGCGCCGCGCGCGACCGGCTACAAACAGCACATCGGTATAGAGCGGCTCAATGAGCACTCGATAGCGCGTGGCGTTGCCCGTGGCACCGCCGGAGAATCGCAGGCTGAATTGCTGCGGCATCTCAGGACCCAGAAAGCGCTCGGTATGAGCGCGGCTGAACCAGCGGCGTCCGTCGAACTCGTCCAGCGCCACGCCGCGCAGTTTCTCACCCTGAAAGCGCCGCGGGTCCCCGTCGACCGCAACGCGCATGATCACCTGGTTCGAGCGCAGCAGTTTGCCGAGGTCGCCAAGCTCGACGCTGTCAGAGAATCCGGTGATGCGTTCGCCGGAAAACCCCGCCCCGGACCAGTAGCCGCTGTGGTATCGCGGTATGGCGAAGAAGAGCAGGGCTGCAACCGGCACGATGATCAGGGCAAGCGCGGCCGAGGTCTTCGCCAAAGGACCTTCCGCGCCCGGCGGCGCATTCGACTCGGGCGCTTCCGTCTTCAATTCCAGCACCGACGGCCGGACGAGTTCATAGCTGACGAGCGCCGACACGGAGAACAGCAGGTACAGGCAGAGCCCCGCCACGTAAGTCGCACCCACCGTCAGGATGGCGGCCGCCAGCATCAGCAGAAAGGAAAGCGCGCCCAGGTAGGCGTAGTCTCGGGGCCCCGACGCGGACAGCACTTTGACCGCGGCCGTGAAGAACACCAGGTGGATGGTCGCCGCCAGCGTCCGATCGAGCAGTGTCGCACCGCCCGCCAGGTAGAAAAGATCGATGGGAAAAAAGGCGACGTAAAGAAGGCTGATGGCCGTGACGGCTCGAGGGGCAAGGCGCCAGTTGCTGCGAGCCAGCAGGATAACGAGGCGCAACAGCAAAACCGCCGAGAACGAAGCTATCGCGAAGCCATCCAGCCTGCCCGTGATCGCCAGCGTCAGAAAAGAAGTTGCCAGCGCGCCGATCAGCGAAATCTCAAAGTACCGGAGCAGGCCGGGTGCGGCGCTCCGGTAAAGGCCGGCAGAGGCAGTCGAAATCCCAGCCGTGGACATGACTCAGTTTAGCGCGGGCGCAGACGCCTCGGTAGCCGGCGACGTAGGGGCAGCCCCGGTGGCCGCCCGCAAGGCCCGCCCCTACGTCAAACTGACCACCGACGCCGCGATCTTGCGCGCGAGCTGCGAGACGGCGGCTCGCTTCAGCTGCGAGAGCGAAAGCCAGCGGAATCCGTTGGACGCGAGGCCCGGCGCCGAAGCGCGATAGACCCGCACCTGAATCTGGCGATAAGTCACATTGTGGCGAACCCGCGTCACCTCGTCCCCGATGGACACCTGCACGCCGCAGAGTTCCGCAAGCCTGGCTTCGAGACGGCTCCGCGCATCGGCCGCGGTCGTGCCGAAAGACGACGGGAAATTCCACAAGTCGGCCATCAGGCCGTCGTCGAGGCCACGCGTCAGCAGGAGCGCGCGTGCGCCGTGGCCGCCAGCAGAAACGCGATTTGCGCTTCGGCGCGCTCTGGCAGGGTCCAGAATCAAAGCTGCGGCCAGATGAGTCACTTCGATTGCACGCCGCGGCCGCGGCGAGGGAAACGACTCGGGATTCCCACTCAAGCAGGCACAACACGCCCTGCGAATCGGGCAGACCGGGCAGCGCGGCGATCGCGGCAGGCATATCGTCTGGCCCAATTCCATCAATGCTTCATTGAAATCTCCGGGATGCGCGCGCGACCCTTTGCCTGGGATGAGCGCGGCGAGCTTGCTTTCAACCGCCTTGCGAAATGGGGGCTGAGCCAGACTGCCCGGCAGCGCCTCGAGGCGAGCAATGACTCGGGCCACGTTGCCGTCGAGCGCCGCGATGGGCGCGCCGTAGGCGATACTCAGCACGGCTGCCGCCGTATAATCCCCCACGCCGGGAAGGGGCTTCGCCTCTTCGACTCTTGCGGGAAATCTGCTATGGAATTCCGCCACTATCTTCTGCGCTGCCGCGTGCAATTGCCGGGCGCGACGATAGTAGCCCAGGCCCGACCAGAGCTGCAGTACGCGCTCGAGTGGAGCACGCGCCAGATCGCCCACCGTGGGGAAGCTCTCCAGGAACCGCTGATAGTACGGAATGACGGTGGCGACCTGCGTCTGCTGCAGCATGACCTCAGAAATCCAGACGCGGTACGGGTCGCGCGTGGCACGCCACGGCAGCGGGCGTTGGTGTTTTCGAAACCAATGGAGAAGGGCACGCCGGATGCGCGCATCGCCTGGAGTCGAAGCGGACCGGCGGAACGACGCGGCGACTTTCGGACGAGACATATCCCGGACGTAGGGCCGGGGCTTGCCCCGGCCGGGCCGACCCAAGGGTCGGCCCCACCGACGGCATAAGGGTCCAGCCGCTCCTCAGTTCAGCGTGAACGTGGCGCGCTGCACCGGCGAACGGCCGCCGTTGGAGTCGCTCGCCAGCACCTCCACCTCGTACTGGCCGGCCTGAAGTCCCTCTGTTTTTATGGGAAGACCCACAGGAATGACCGGATTGCCGGCCTTCACGAAACTGGTGAGCGGCGCGGCGCTGCTGGCGACCGGCAGATTCGTCTTGGTGTTGATCACCTCGTACTGCAGTTGCACGCTCGGCGCGGAGCTGGACGTCAGTTGCGGTTCGTAGACCTCGACATAAAGCGCCAGAGTCTGTCCCGCCTTGAAGCTATTGCTGGCCGAGGGCTGAATTTCCATGCCCTGCGCCACAAACGTCTTCTGGTCCTCGAGCAGCGCTTCGTCGAGCGTCACCGCCGATTGAGACACCGGTTGGAACTGGCTGCTCAACATCACCGCGCTCATGGCGAACTGATTGCCGCTGTACGGCTGGACGGTCACGGGAATCTCCTGCTTGGCGACACCGTTACCGCCCGTGCTGACCGCGATTTTCAGAGTGTATTGTCCGGGCGCGATATCGAATCCGCTGCGGTAGGTGAAGCCCGTCTCATTGAAGTCCTTATATTCCTGCTTGTCGAAATCGAGCGGCCGCGAGTCGCTGAAGCGCGCCGCCACCGAACCGTCGGGACGATAAGCCACGCCCAGAATCGTCACGTCGCACTTATAGTTCTTCTTTTCTTTCTCAAAGTTAAAAGCGTCGGAGGGCACGGCCACGGCCACGTTCACGAGCGCGGTGTTGGCCGCGGTGTAGAAATAGGAGGCTTCAGCGGTCATGTGGGCGCTTCCGGGCTGCGAGCCCGCCAGTTGGGCCTCGAGCGTCTTGCCTTCCGCCTTGCCGGCGAGGGCATCGATCCCTTTGGTATCGTAGTAGCCGTTGCGCGACCGCACCTCGAGCCCCTTGGTGTCGAGGCTCACCTTGATCTTGTGGTAGCTGCCGTCGTGGCTCAGATCACTAGGCACGTAGCCCAGCGTGTAGTACTCGTCGAGCTCGTGCGCAATGCGATCGAGTCCGCCAAGAAAGTCGTTGTTGTTGAAAATCGGAAAGCCCCCGGTTCCATTGGCCAGGGCGTAGAGCACATCCTGAGTTGCCGTAGCCAGGGTGGTCGGAAACTGCGGAATATTCGCGCCGGGCATGAAGTTCGGATTCCCGTACATGGTATTGATGGCGCCCGGACCTGTGGCGATTCCGCCGGCCCCGCCCCGGCCGCCGCCGCTCGTCCCTCCCGCACCACCACGTCCGCCACCTGCGCCCGTCCCTCCCGAGCCGCCTTTTCCGCCGCCGGTGCCTCCCGGGCCGCCTTTTCCGCCGCCGGTGCCGCCAGTGCCTCCGCGTCCGCCACCTGCGCCTCCCGTGCCGCCCGTACCGCCCGCACCTCCGCGCCCGCCACCCGCGCCTCCGACGCCGCCCGCACCACCCACCCCACCGCCCCCGACTCCGCCGGGACCCCGTCCGCCGCCACCCACACCGCCTCCACCGCCCGGTGCGCCACCGCCGCCGCCAGGACCGCGCTGGGGCATGAGCAGGGCCACGAGGCCACTATAGTGCGGATAGTCGGGATACGGGCCGGGCTGATCGCTTTCGGTTGCGAACGAGCGCGAAGGCAATTGCCGGCCCGAGGGCAATCGCAAGAATGACGTGGCGTCCGTTCCCGTAAACAAGCCGCGCACATCCAGCGGATAGATAGCGACGTTGGCTTTGTTGGCCGCGTCAATGGTCGCCGTCAACTCCGGCGTGAGTTGATCGTCCAAAAGAAAGCCCGCGGAAAAAAGAACCATGGTCTTTCTGCCGGGTATCGGCGCCAGCAGCTTGATGACGTCGCGCAAGGCGTACAGCAGGTCGCGCGCTCCAAAGTCGCCGGCGACGGTGTTCAGGGAAAAGCCGCCGGCCGTGCTGATCGCCATTGGGTTGGAGATCATGCTCGGTGGAGCACCCGTGGAAGACGCGACGCTCGCGACGGTCTCATTGGGGTTGACGGTGCCGGTCTTGATCGTGCTGACGGCGCGAGCCAGCAGGTCGGAGTTGTCGGTGAAATTCTGTACCAGGCGGAAAACGCCGGTGAATTCCACCACGGCCATCTCGCGGTCCGGCGAAGCCGTCTTGTCGACGAATTGGGCGGCGGCCTTGCGTGCCCGCGGCTGGTCCGCCAGACTCATGGTGGAGTCGTCGAAGAAAAGCACGATGTAGCGCCGCTGTCCCGGCGCATGCGGCGCTGCCGTGCCGCCGGCCCCAGCCGGAGTAGGAGCGTTAAAGGAGACAATTTTCTGCTCCTCGCCGTTGTCGAAGATGTGGAAATCCTGAGCCTTGAGGTCCTGAATATAGTGGTCTTTTTTGTCAGTGACCACGGTATCGACGAGCACCAGGTTGGATTCTCTGTGTATCGTCGTCACCACAGGCTGGCTCTGCGCCGCGGTGGCGCTGGCGGTGTCATTCTGGGCCAGCATGGGTCGCGGCCCCCCGATTCTCGTACCGCTGAGAATCACGACCGCTAGCAGTAATGTCCACTGACGGGCTCTTGTTCTCATCTTTCACCTTCTCTGCCGGGATTGCGATGTTGGGTGCTCCGGGACGATTGGCACGGGCGATCGACGCGCCGTCGCGCGCACACCGCCGCGACTCCAAAAAGGCGGGAATTCGCTCTGTTCATGGATGCGACAGCGGGGAAAGCACCGAAACCCACGGGCCGACAGCCGATTCCCCGCGCCTCCTGCCGGTAGTAGTATCCGGCTGACGAGGGACCAAGTCAAGCCGCGCCGACGATCGGAAGTGTCTGAGTTTGTGGTGCAGGCATCTTGCCTGCGTTGTGCCCAAGAGCAAGCTGGGGAAGCGTGCACCACACTGAGACCCTACCCGTAAGCGGGCCCCGGTTGGGAAGTTGACGGGTTTCTGATCTCTCGATATTCATCTCAGGACCTCGGGTTCGTTTTGGAAAAAACCGACCGGGGGACAGGGGTTCCTTTCGCCTACCATTCGCCTCAACGCGGCTAACTTAAACCCTTCAACGTAGGGCAGAGCAGTAGAATCGCGAGCGGCGCGACGCGTTCCCTCCGCGTCCGACCGCCGGATGCCTGCGCTGCCTTGTAAACTCGGCTCGAACCTGCATGTCATCGTCGATTCCGGCGCCAGTTCCGGCACGTCTGAAGCCTACCATGCCCAAATGGGACGGTGGGTAAAAGTAAGAAAACTGGGAAACTTTATTTACGCAATGAATTCAAAGGTTTAACTCCCAGACCGTGCAGAGACGATCACCTCCACATTCGCCATTCGGTGCAGCGTTTCGCGACGCATTGCCGCATCGGGGATCATCCTTACGCCCGACATGCTGCCGCGCAGCAACGGCTCGGCTTCGGAACGCCTTCCGAGAGCGGCCAGGCACTCGCCGAGCGCGCTCTCGGCCTCGGCGACCTGCCAGACGAGCAATGGGAACGGCGGATGCTCCGCCTGATCGACCGCCTGGCGCAGGATCGGTTCAGCGTCGCTCGGCTTCTCTTCCCTCACGAGCACGTCACCCAACCGCACTTCGGCGTCGATGATCGCAGGATCGCCAGCTTGCAGGGTGTGGCGGCGCACGTCAAGAGCCTGGCGCATCAGCGGTTCCGCACCCGCGGGATCGTTTTGAAATACACGCGTCACGCCGACATCGATCAGCGACGTGGCCACGTCAGGATTCTGATCGCCGCCGAGCTTGCGCCGCATGTCGAGCGCCTGCCGCGAGTCCTGCTCGGCCGCAGCATAATCGCCGCGATCCAGCTCCAGAATGCCGATATTGGCCAGAATCTGGGCTGCGGCCCAGTTCGCTGCGCCTGGCTTTGGCTCGACCAAGCTCAGTGCCTGCCGGTAGTAGTCTCCAGCCTGCCCATAGTCGCCCTTCGCCTGCAGCACGCGCGCCCAATTGTCGAGCGGCGCGACCATGCGTGGATTATCGGGCGGGAAGTGCCGGCGGATCAGAGCAAGCTGCTCGCCGAGGAGCGATTCCGCCTCCTTCAGCTCGCCGGTCTGGAGCAAAATCCAACCGAGGTTGTTCAACGAATATCCGAGGTCGGGGTGATCGTTTCCCAGAATTTTGCGCCGCAGCGCGAGATCTTCTCGCTCGGTCGCCTCCGCGCCCAGAATGTCGCCCGCGCGCATTTCGGCGCCCGCCAGGTTGTGCAGGCTGTTGGCGAAGTCGGGGCTGTCGGCGCCGCCGACGCGCCGGTTGATGTCGACGGCTTCCCGAAGCAGTTGCGCGGCCTCCTGGTACTCGCCGCGAGCCTGTACGGTCAGAGCCAGATAATTCCGCGTGGCGGCGGCCACCGGCGTGACTTCGTCGCCCTGGATTTCAAGCGACTTCCGCAGCAACTGCTCGGCTTCGGTGTTTTTGTCTTCGAGGTAAAGACACTCGCCGAGATTTGCCATGCTCGCGGCGGTGGCTGCCTTCCTAGGACCCAGGAGTCTTTGGCGCACGGCCAGAGCGCGGCGAAACTTGGGCTCGGCCTCGGCGAAGCGCCCTTCGAGCCGTATCGCTGTGCCCAAATCATCGAGCGTCGCGGCGGCATCGGCATTGTTCTCGCCGAATATCCGGCGCCGGAGGTCATACGCTTTCTGCAGTACGGCATCCGCGTGATCATAAGCGCCGACGTTGATGTAGGCCTCGCCGAGATTGGTGAGCATGGTGGCCTGCACTTCGGGATTGTCCGCGAGTTCCATATTGACGCGTTTCACACCGCGATCCAGCAGCGCGACGGTATCGACCGGGCGTCCGCGCGCCTCCTCGGGCGTTGCAGCCGCATAAATACTGCTCAGGAACTGTGCTTCGCGCTCGGCGGTCTCGCGTTCGAGGGCGGCGCGATGCGCCAGGATCCCCATGGCGATCCCAAAGGCGAGAACGGCGACGACACCCGCGGCCGCGAATCCAACGCCGGCTTTGTGGCGCTTGATGAACTTGCCGGCGCGATATCGCCAGGCGCCGCCGGCAGCCGCGACGGGATAGCCCTCCAGGTAGCGCCGCAGATCATCGGAGAACGCGGAGACGGACGCATAGCGCCGCACGGGCTCCTTGCGCATAGCTTTGATCACAATCTTGTCGAGCTCGCCACGCAAGCTGCGTGCCTCGAGGGCCGCCACGGCGGGATTGTGGCGTGCCGCGGTGCTGGGACGCACCGGCTCCTGTTCGCAGATGGCGCGCGCCACTTCGAGCGGGCTCGCCGAATCCATCTTGAAGGGGCCGCGGCCAACCAGCAACTCATAGATCAGCACTCCCAGGGCATAGACGTCCGTGGCGGTGCTGACCGGTTCGCCGCGCACCTGCTCCGGACTCGCGTACTCGGGCGTCATAAGACGGCCGGTTGTGCGGGTCACCATCCGGGTGAGATCGGAAGCCTCGGGATTCAAAAGCTTGGCGATGCCAAAATCAAGAAGCTTGGGCACGCCGGCGGAGGTCACGAGAATGTTGCCCGGCTTGATGTCGCGGTGCACCACCAGGTTGCGGTGAGCGTACTCCACCGCCTCGCACACGATGCGAAAAAGGCGCAGCCTCTCGGCGATGGAAAGCTGGGTCCGGCGGCAGTAGTCATCGATCGCGATGCCGTCGATGTATTCCATCACCAGGTAGGGCGAGCCTTCCAGGGTGATGCCCCCATCGAGCAAACGGGCGATGTTAGGATGGTCAAGGTTGGCCAGGATCTGGCGCTCGGCGCGGAACCGGCGGAGCATGTCGGGATTATGGCCGAGCCCGGCGTGCATCAGCTTGATGGCCACCTCGCGGCGATATTGGTCGTCCGCCCGCCGGGCCAGGTAAACCAGGCCCATGCCTCCTTCACCGAGCAGACGGACCAACTCGTAGACTCCGATACGCCGCGCCGTAGCCCCGTCTTGAACCACTTCGCGAGCCGCGTCTTCAACGGGACGGCGGAGATCGGTCAAAGGCTTTGCGGCCGCCCCGAGCAGGTTCTCAACTTCCAACCGCATCTCGGGGTCGGCGCCGCAGGATTGATTCAGGAACACAGACCGCGCGCCGGGCTCGAGCTCCAGCGCGGCAAAGAACAACGATTCCAGGCGGCGCCAGCGCTCGGGATCGGCTTCGGGGATCATGGGGCCGCCCCGGTCGGGGAGGAGGTTTGGAGTTCGTTGTAAAGCCAGGCCTTGGCCATCTGCAGCTCGCGATGGAGAGTGGCGGGAGAAATCTGCAGCGCGTCCGAAGCCTCGTCGTAGGTCAGTCCGCCAAAGAACAGAAGCTCGATCACGTCGCTCTTGCGCTGGTCCCTGGCCGCCAGCTTGATCAGCGCCTGATCGAGATCGAGCAATTGCGCCGGGGCGTGCGCGCCCACGTCCATGCCGGCTTCGAGCGAGACTCTCTCGGCGTCACCGCCCCGCTTCTCGCGCGCCTGTCCCTTGGCATGATCTACCAGGATGCGCCGCATCACGCGCGCAGCCACCGCGTAAAAATGCGTGCGGTCGTTCCAACTCACGTCGGCGCCGACCAGCCGCATGTAGGCCTCGTGAACCAGCGCGGTGGTGCGCAACGTATGCCCCGGACTCTCAGCCCCGAAGGCGCGCGCCGCCAGGCGGTGGAGTTGGTCGTACACGATGGGAATCAGTTCGTCGAAGGCGGCGCGGTCGCCGCCGCGCGACCGGCGGAGGAGTTGAGTGACCGGCCTGGAATCTGCTGGTTCGCTCTGCCCGGAAGAGGCCATGGCATCACACTCGTCGAGGGTGGCGCAGGAACCTCGATTCTAGCCCGCCGCCCCAAGACAAGCAACCGCGGCGGGTGTGGTGTCGTGATTTCGCCGCAGCGGCCCTTCCTGCCGTCCACGGAAGAGTGGCCGGTCGGCCGGGCGGGCACAAGGCCCGCCCCTACTGTGCTGCTCGTCACAGCGCTCGATCCTAGCGAGTTTGTAGGCTAAGAACGGTCAAGGGAGGTAATGATATGGAGACCCGCCAGCGCCACCGCCAGAAGGAAGACTACAGCCTCAGGACACATCTGATTCACGGGAACTTCGACAGCCGGAAGTGGGATTACGCCCATCACGTGGTCCCTCCCGTCTCGCAAAGCACCACCTTCCGCCTGACTTCGCTGGAGCGCGGCGCCAGGGGCTTCGAGGAATTCGCCTCGGCCGAAGAGCGGGCAACCGGGCACCAGCCCATCTACATTTACGACCGGCTGAATGAGCCCACGCGCGGCATGCTGGAGGAGAATCTGGCCTACGCCGAAGGCGGCGAAATCGCCATCACCTACGCGACGGGCATGGCCGCGGTCAGTGCGGCGCTCGGATCAACGCTGGCGCAGGGCCAGGAAGTGCTGGCCCACGAGATCCTCTATGGCTGCACGTTCAGCCAGATGACCAACTGGCTGCCGCGCTTCGGCATCAAGCCGCGCTTCGCCAACTTCTTCAACCCGGAACTTCTGGCCCGCGAAATCGCGCCCGCCACGCGTGTGCTCTATTTTGAGACGCCCATCAACCCCACGCTGCAACTCATCGACATCGCCGCCGTGCGCGCCGTCGCCGACCAGGCGAACCAGAAGCGCGCGCCCGAGAATCGCCTGCTGGTGATGGTGGACAACACCTTCGCCACACCCCAGTGCCAGCGACCGCTCGGCCTGGGCGCCGACGTAGTGATCGAAAGCCTCACCAAGGCCATCGGCGGATTCGGCACCGACATGGGCGGCGTGGTGGTGACCTCGTCCGAGTGGTACCACCCGCTCATGCTCTATCGCAAAGATTTCGGCGGCGTGCTCAACTCGCGCAGCGCTTGGGGCGTCCTCGTGCATGGCCTACCGACGTTGGCTACACGAATGACCAATATGCAGAAGACGGCCCATCGTGTGGGCGAGTTCCTCTGCAAGCATCCCAAGGTTGAGTTCGTCAGCTACCCCGGACTCGATTGCTTCCCGCAGAAGACCCTCGCGCGCCGGCAGATGGTGAGTCCGGAAGGCAAGTTCGCGCCCGGCAGTATGCTCTATTTCGTTCTCAAGGGTGAAGCCAGCAAGCCCTCGAACGCTGAAAAGATGGTGAACTATCTCGCCGAGCATGCGTATTCCATCACCCTGGCCGTCAGCCTGGGACAGATCAAAACCCTTATCGAACATCCCTTTTCCATGACCCACTCGGCGCTCCCGGACGAGCAAAAGCGCACCTTTGGCATGCATTCGGAAGGCATCCGGCTATCGATCGGACTCGAAGACTGGCACGACATCATTCGGGATTTGGAACTGGCGCTGGAAAGAGTCTGACGGTTGTTGACCGATCGGCCAGCCGGGTGGCGCTCCGGCTTGGAGTCGATCACTCGGGCTTGTGCTGGTGACCGTTTTCTGTGACATGGCGCTCGACGACGTTCATCAAGATGTTCAGGCGCTCATCGAGGGCTTTGAATCGCCTGTCACTTCCCTCTTCGTTGCGCTTCTGGATTTCTCTCAGCTCCTCAAGCCTCTTGCCCAGATTTTCGTTATCCTGCGCCAAGCGCTCGATGACGGTTACAACGGCGTCCAGGCGATGCTCGCTGGTTTTCGTTCGCTCGCTTAAGCGCGCCATCACCGTGTCAGGATGGGACGATCTTCGGCTAGTTTTTCTACCGCTGCGGTCGCGCGCGCCTGAGCTTCGATAAGGAACTCAATCTTCCTCTCGACTCTTTCGTTCCATTCATCCATCTTTCAACCCTTCGCCGCTATCCAGCGACTTGTTGGCGCGAGTCGCTGCCGGCATTGTATCCCGATACCCGGTGCCTGCCAAAGGGCGTCCGCGACCGCAGCCTCCACCCCAAAGCCGGTAGCGGGGACTACGGGCTCGCTGGTGGAAACTGCTGCTCTCCGCCTCCGCTCAGCACCTGGTCCGAGTCCGTCCCGATCACGTACATCTCGGCGGGCGAAATCAGGTAGAAGTCAAGCGTTCGAGTGGTTCCCCCTGCTTTGACCGTCATGGCGCCGCGGCCATTCGAGCTGACGGTGCTGGTTGCCGTCATGGCCAGATCGGAGCCTGGGCTCTGGGCGTTGTTGACGTTCTCGGTCCCCGTGAGACTCCCGCCGCTGCCGGTGGTGAACTGGATCAGCTTGTCGACGAACCCGGTACTGGACGAGCCGGAAACGGTCACACCGTACCATCCGCTGAAATCGGTGGAGGAGAATTGCGACTGGCTCTGAATACTGAGTTCGCCGCTCGCGACGCCGCCGGTGTCGGTGCGCATCAGGACGGCCTGCCCGCTCGCAATCAGATAAAACCCGTAATTCATGGTGCCTCGAGCCGTGCTGGTGAGGCTTATACTGCCATGGCCGTTCGAGGCCACGCTGTAAGTGCCGGTAAAGCTGTACCCGTTGTAGATGGTCCCGTTGTCGTTCTCGTCGGCAATGCCGCTGGTGATCTTCCCGTTGCCGTCGGCCGCGAACTGGCCGGCGTCCTCCGCGGGCACACTTTGGCTCTGGCCGCTCGCCTGATACACGATCGGGCCGTCGATAGACGCATTGTTGAAATTCGACCCTTGCTGCGCGAGCGCCGTTCCTTCCCACAGGGGAGCCGAGTCGAGCGAGACCAGCCGGAACTTGCCGGCGGAGATGATGTAGAACGCGAAGTCGAACGAGCCCAAGGTGCTGTTCAGCGTTAGGGTGCCGCGACCGCTTGTTCCCACCAGGAACGGGCCGGTCACCGACACGTTCTGGTTCAATAGCCCGCTGGAATTCTCGTCCATCAACCCGCTGGTCACGGCGTTTTTGCCATTCAGAGTGAGCAAGGCGATGGCAGCCAATGCCTGGCCCGTCACACCGCCGCCGCTGAGGCTGAGGACGTAATTTCCACTGAGCGACGCCGCCGAAAATGCCGAGGTATCGTTGAGATCGATGGTGCCGATGCCGGTGCCGTTCGCGTCGTAACGGATCATGCGGACACGCGCGTGCGAAATCACCACGATTTGGTAGGTTTCGGCGCTGAGCCCGCTTGACCCGGCCGGCACAATTTTCAGCACACCCCTGCCATCGGTCCCCACGGTGTAGGTCCCGGTGAACGAGAGGGCGAGCGAGACGCCCGAAGGTCCATTCACATCCTCGAGGCCGGTCGTCAGGTTGCCCTTGCCGTCGGCAGTAAAGCTGCCGGCTTCCAGCAGCGGGCTACTGGAACTTTGCCCGTCGACCTGGAATGTGTAGGACCCATTCAAGGTGGCGACGCTGGGCGCGATCGTGACCGTCACCGAATCGCTCAGCGAAGAATCGGACTGCGAAATGGCCGTGACGGTCACCGTCTGTCCCGGAGGTGGAATCGCAGGCGCCGTATAAACGCCCGCCGTCGTGATGGTGCCCGCAGCGGCGCTGCCGCCGTCCTTGCCGTTCACCTGCCAATTGGCCATCGCCGCACCGCCATTCGCCAGGAACTGCTGCGTGGCACCGGCAGCTACGGTCGCGTGGCTCGGAGTCACATCGAGGGATGGCGCCGTCGTGATGGTCACCGCAGCCATAGCATTGGCGACATCGGTAGCCTTCGAGACCGCCGTTACGGTCACCGTAGCAGGGTCCGGAACCTGCGCCGGAGCTGTATAAAGGCCCATCGAGGTGATCGTGCCGACGGTATCGTTTCCACCCTGAATCGTATTCACCTGCCACGTGACGTCGGTATTCATCGTACCGGTCACAGTGGCCATGAATTGATAGTTTGCCCCGACCTGAACGGTGGCCGAAGCCGGGGTGACCATCACGTTGATCGAGCCGTGAGTACAAGCCAGCATGAAAGCGCTGAGAGCCAGCAGCGGAAGAAGTCTGTTTGTCATGTGAACTCCGCAAACCAGTATGACGCGCCGCCGCCGGGCCGGGTAGCCCCACCTTGGATTGGACGATTCCGCGCCACCTGAGGAAAGATCCGCGTGAACCCCTACTCGGCTTCAACCCATGCTCTCCGGGCCGCAGCTTCTCCGAGATTCACCGGCCGTTTCCCTAAGCTGACGGTCAGCGTGCCGTCGGAGTTCCGGCTCAGCACCCCAATCTGCACTCCCGGCCGGATACCGAGGCCGTCCAGATACTGGAGCAGAGGCTGGTGCCGTTCGTACAGGCTTACGACTTTGACGCGGCGCCCGACCTGCGCTTCCGCCAGCAGCATCTGGCCCAGCTTACGGCGCTCAGCCGCGCTTTTGTTGATCTGGTTCCCGTGCGGACACGCCCCTTCCGCGCCCAGTTTTTCGACGAGCTTCCGTTCCAAGTCATCAGAGACCGCGTGTTCCAGCCGCTCCGCCTCGTCGTGAACCTTGTACCACTCCATGCCGAGCATCTCCGTCAGCATGCGCTCGATCAGGTGATGGCGCATGCGCAGACGGTCGGATATACGGCGGCCCGCTCCAGTGAGGAAGATCTGCCGATTCCTGCCGATTCGGATCAGGCTGTCGCGCCGCAATCGCCGCAGCGCCAGCGCCACCGCCGGTGGAGTGACCTCCATCCAGCGCGCAATGGTGGCCGCGATCACACCGCCTTCCTCCGATTCGGCCTCGGCGATCGCTTTCAGATAATCCTCCTTGGAAACGGTAAGTTTCACGTTCACTCCCCGCGGCCCTCAGACCTCACGCCCCGTATCATCATGCCAGCGATCACGCGATTAGACAACGCCGACACGCGAGATCCTGCCGATTGACATGCGCGCACGTCTTGATGTTAACTATCGTTTATCTCTAGAAGAAAGCTGTGGTAAATGGAATACTTAAATCCACATTCCGATTTCGTCCCGGCGCTCGTTCACGGTAACGGCGGAAGAATCTCACGCGCTTTGGTCCTGGGCCTGTCGGTTATGGTCGCGCAGGGGGTGTGCGCAGTGTGCTGCCTGGGACAAGGCGAGACGACCAGCGCCATCTTGGGCCACGTGCTGGATCCAGCCGGCGCGGCGATTCCCGCTGCAACGGTGACGATGACCGACCGCGACACCGGCCTCGAGCGGTCTGTGAAGACGGGCGCCGATGGCGGTTTCGATTTCCCACAGCTCAAGCCGGGAACCTACCTGGTTCGGGTGGAAGCTGCCGGCTTCGAAGCGCAGCAGAACGACGGCGTCTTTGCAGGTCTCGGCCAGAAGCAGACGGTTAACTTCACACTGCGCCTGGCACAGTCTAGGCAGACGATCGAAGTGAGCGCCGCACCGCCGCTCATCAACCCGGAGAACGCCAATACGTCGAGCAATCTGAATACGCCGGCGCTGGAAAATCTTCCTAACCCCGGCGGCGACCTTACTTATCCCTTGCAGTTCGCTCCGGGCGCACTCATCAATACGGCGGGCAATGGCAACGACTTCGTCGGCGGCACCAACGGCTATGGCAACGTGGAGTTCAACGGGCTTCCCGCTCTCTCCAACGGCTACATCGTTGACGGGCTCGAAACTAACGATCCGCTTACCAATCTCAACAGCGGCCTCTCCACCAATCTCGTGCTGGGCTTGAATTCGATCTCCGAAGTAACCATGAACACGCTCTCCTATTCCGTCGACCAGGGACGCTACGGAGCCTCGCAGGTGAACTACGTGACCAAGTCGGGCACGAATCGGTTTCACGGAAACCTGTACGAGATCTGGAACGGATCGGCGCTGAACTCCGCCGACTTCTTCACCAACGCCACGGCGGGGAACCACAAGCCGCGATCCACGGTCAATCATTTTGGGGGCAGTTTGGGCGGCCCGATCGCGCCCGACAGGCTGTTTTTCTTTTTCGACAGCGAATGGGTGCGGATCGCCCTGCCGATCGTCACGCCCGTGACCGTCCCGACCGCCGGGTTCGAGAGCTACGTGCTTCAGCAGCTCCCTTTGGGTGGAAAGGACGCCCTGACGGGTGCGACCTATTTCCCTTCGGCGCAGTCGGTTCCCTTCTATCAGAAGATGTTCTCGCTGTACGGGAACACCAGCGGGACGCCGCTCGCGATTTTGGGATGTCCCTTCGATGCCGACGGCGGCGCGGCCGGGGGCATGCGGCCGAATGGCGATGGTTGCGCCAATCGCCAGAGCATCTCAAACTCCAGCGACGATCACGAGCAGGTCCAGACGGCCCGCATCGACTACAACATCGACCCGGAGAACACGGCCTGGTTCCGCTTCCAGGCGGACACGGGCCTGCAGGCGGCCTACACCGACCCCATCAATCCTCTGTTCGACGCCATCTCTTCGCAGCCGCTCTATTCGTTTGCCGCGGGTTACACGCACATCTTTTCGCAGAACCTGGTGAATTACTTCAATCCGGGGTTTTCGTGGTATGAGAGCCTCTTCGGGCCCGCCGATTTTCCGAGAACCCTGTCGGCATTTCCCATCGTGCTCGAGGGCAGCGGCGCCGATGCACCGTTTACCACGCTCGGCGGGCTCGACAACACGTGGGTCCAGGGGCGGCGCGCTACGCGCATCTTCATCAATGACAACCTGGCCTGGAGCCGCGGCCGGCATGAGTTCCGGTTCGGTACCAACACTCGAATCTTTCGCCTGAACGACTACGATTTCGACGAAGGGACCGTGCCCACGATCAGTTACAACACTCTGCCTCAGTTCATCTACGGAGTCGCGTCCACAGCCAGCCAGACGTTTCCGCTATCGGCCAATCAGCCCTTCAATTTCCTGAATCTCGATCTCTACGCCCAGGACACGTGGAAGCTTACTCCCAAGCTGACCTGGACCGTCGGCCTGCGCGACACGCTGAACTCAAATCCGCTCAACCCGCACGATGACGTTGCCCGGCTTCAAGGCTCATTCGATGCCGTCCCGCACAATGTGAACCAGCCGCTGAACGCCGCAATACAAACCCATCTCGGCCGCCTGTTCGATTCCACGCCTCTGGCCCTCCTGCAGCCAAGAACGGCGCTTGCCTGGCAACTTGCGCCCAATACCGTGCTGCGAACCGGATTCGGGCTGTTCAGCGACATCCTGCCGGGCAGCGTTGCCGACACCGTGGGCGCGAATCCGCCTTATGTGCGCACGTTTCAAGGCGGACTGCTGGGCACGGTCGGCGGCATAGCGATCGCGCCCGGCGTGCCCGCGAGCGCGGTCGACGCAACTGCCGCCGCCAATCGGACATTTGGCGTCGGATTCAGTCAAAGTTGGCTTTCCTGCGCTTCTCCGCGGGCCAATCCCGCCGCGTGCCTGCCTCCGGTGGCGATCACCGCGGTGCCTGACGGCACCCTGCGCGCGCCCTATTTCATCGAGTGGAGCGTCGGGCTGGAGCATCAGTTCGGCAGCACGGCGAGCGTGCGGGCGCAATACGTGGGCACGCGGGCCGTCAATCAGCCTCACCTGACGCAGGTGAACGGCTATCAGACCGTGTGCCAGGGCTGCTTCGCTCCTTTTCCGTACCGGCAGCCGGCCGATCCGCGATTTGGCGCCGTGACCCAGCTTTCCACCGGTGCCAACAGCCATTACAACGGGCTTCAGTTAACCGCCACCAAGCGGCTGGGTCACGGACTGGAAGGGCAGATCAATTACACCTTTAGCCACTGCCTGGATGAAGTCTCGAACGGCGGATTCCTCCAGTTCTCGGCCGGCGCCCTTCTTTCTCCGCTCCCGGGCGACCTCGCCCGCAATTACGGACCGTGCGACTACGACATCCGGCACAATCTCACGGCGCAGTACGTTTACGAGCTGCCGATCCGGGTCCGAAGTCACAGGCTGGGCTACGCGCTGAACGGCTGGCAGGTGTCCGGCACCGCGTTCTGGCACAGCGGGGTTCCTTTCTCGGTGCTGAGCACCCCGTACTCCGCGAACGGAAGTGGCATTGTGCAAGGCGCGGGACCGCAATTTGCGAGCGTCGTGCCGGGCGTTCCCCTCTACGAGCACAATCCGATTCAGCGGGTCACGCAGCCGGGCACGATTCAATGGCTCAATCCGGCGGCCTTCGCCTCAACCGTGGATCCGAGCACCGGCGCCTGCTACGGCGGAGACAGTCCACAAACCTGCCAGTTCGGCGATTCGGAGCGCAATGCGCTGCGCGGTCCTGATTTTGTCTGGAGCGACTTCTATCTTACAAAGTGGTTTCAATTGACGGAGCACGCGCGGCTGCGCATAGAGGCTCAGTTCTTCAACTTATTGAATCACCCGAGCTTTGCGCTGCCCACCATGGTGCTTGCCGGCACTCCTGGCAACCCGGCCACCCAGACCGGCTTCGGAGCGCTCACCGCCGCCACTTCGCCGCCCACCGGTCTGCTCGGAGTGGGATTGGGCGGCGACAGCTCACCGCGCATGATCGCGTTTCAAGCGCGGCTGGAGTTCTAGCGTTGCCGGCCCGGTTCGCCCGGCGCCGCAGGGCAGCGCGCTATGGTAGATAAGCTCTTAGTACCGCGAGATCGGCGGCGATTCGATCCGACGCCGCGTTTTGCCTGGCCAGATCGGTTCCGTCCTGGGTATCCTGCTCGTACTGCCGCTCCGCGTTCTCCCAGTCCTTTTGGAACTCGACCACCATTTTCTGGCCGGCCGCGTTGGCGCGGGCCCGATCGTCGCAACTGATCGCGGCGTCGTGAATCGCCTGTCGCAGTCGCAAGGCATACACTTCCGCCATATCGAAGTGCCCCTGTTCATGCTTCAACAACTCGGCGGTCTTCTCGCCGGGCTTCACCCAGGATCCGCTTGGAGAGAAGAACGCGTAAGCGTCAACATCCAGCATCGCGCTGCGGCACTTCAGTTGGAACTTAAACCCGGTATTCGACAGCGCGCTGGGAAAAGCCACATGCTCCGGCGGCTGTTCTTGGAAATCGTCCCAGCTCAGCTTCGGATGTTGCTGCCATTTGAGATCGGGACCGGATTGGGCGAGCGCCGGCAGGCAACAAGCGAGGAGAGAAACAAAGATCAACTTGGGAATCGACATGATCACCTCCAGGGCCGGCTGTAACGGCGAACCATAGTTAGCGCGGGGATCTCGCTCGCTGGGGTACGGGCGTCCCACCCGCGCGATGACTGAGGCGAGACGCTTTCAGCGACGGCGGCCGGGACGGCCACGCTACGTCGCCTCGCCCGTCGGCAGGTCCCCAGCCCCGATCTTTAGACGTTTCACCCCGTAACAAACGCGGCAGGCTCCTGCGCTATAATGCTTGCCCCCGGCAGGCGCGCTTCAAGCGACTGCGGATCATCAACACAAGGAGCCATAGTTATGTCGCGCAGGATTCTCATGTTGGGCCTCTGTGCCGGAATAATCTGGGGCGCAAGTCAGGCGATTCGCGCTTACGCGCAGACCGGTCCCGATTGGCCGCAGTGGGGACGCACCCCACAGCATAATGGATCCACTCCGGCCGTCGGCCAAAGTCCCAGCCGTCAATTAGCCAAAATCACCTTTGATCCTTTCGTAAGCCAGGAGCAGGCGGAAAGCGGCGGCGATCTGCTGGCCCATTACCAAGTGCCGCTGGTCGACGGAAACCAGGTCTTCCTCGAAGTGAAGACCGGACACTATAGCGGTCCGCTGACATGGGACACACAGGTCTGGAACGAGCGCGCCTTCACATGGCACAACGGCTCGCTGGTGGCAAGGTGGAATTTTCAAAGCGACTGGAAACCGGAACCGGACGGCAATTCCTTCTTTGGACTCGGCGGCTGGGAGCCCGTCTTTGAAGCGGCGATGGAAAGCGGATACGTCTTTGTCCCAGGCGCCTCGGGCTCCGTCTACCAGTTGAACGAGGCCGATGGCACGGTCGTGGCGCACTATGCGCCCTTCGGCACCCGGGATCCGCGCGCCTTTGTTTCCGGACCACTTACGCTCGACAGCTCGGGCAATCTCTACTACAACGCCATCCAGCTGAACGCCACCAATCCATGGACAAGCAACGTCGGAGGCGCATGGCTGGTCAAAGTAACAGCGCAAGGACAAGTCCAGACGGTCAGCTACAGCACCTTGGTGCCAGACGCGCCCACGATGTGCGGAGGAAGTCACTTCTGCGGATCTCAGCGTCCCGGCATCAACGTGGCGCCGGCCGTCGCCGCGGATGGCCAGACGATTTTCACCGTCAGCCGCGCTCATTTCTACGACAACTACGGTTACATGGTCGCGGTGAACTCGGATCTGACGCCTCAATGGGACGCAGCGATGAACGGGCTGGTCAGCTCCGGCGCTGACGTGCTGGACCAGGCCTCGTCCACGCCTTCCGTGGCGCCGGACGGCAGCGTCCTTTTCGGCGTCTCCGGAAGCAATGGCGGCCGCGGGTCGATGCTGAAGTTCAGCACTTCGGGCGGTTACCTGGGTAATTATGATTTTGGCTGGGACTCGACGCCCGCCATCTACGCGAGCGGCAACACCTATTCCGTGATCATTAAGGACAATCACTACTCAGGCGACGGCCCTTACTACATCACTGAGCTGAGCGCCGACCTCTCCACGATCCAATGGCAATTTCAAAACATGACGTTCAACTCCGGGCATCCCGACGGCTACGAGTGGTGCGTCAATGCACCCGCCGTCGACGCCAACGGAACCGTTTACGTGAACAGCGAAGACGGCAACGTTTACGTGATCAATCCCGACGGGACGGAAAAGGGCCAACTGTTCCTGCAATCGGCCATCGGCGCCGCTTACACGCCGATCGCGGTAGGTCTGGACGGGAAGATCTACACTGAGAACGATGGCGACATGTTTGTGATCGGGAACTAGAATTGCTGATTTGCGATTAGCGATTGCCGATTGAAGTCCTGGATAGGCTCGGTTCTCGGGCTCAAGCCAATGTGCACGTGCGCCGGAAGGTATGCGCCTCCAGGGTAGATCGGCAATCGCAAATCGCCAATCACGATGGCTACTCCGCCCGCAACGTCGTCACGGGATCCACGCCGGCGGCACGCCAGGCCGGCACCCAGCAGGCAACCCCCGCCACACACGCCAGCAGCACAATCACGCCGGCATAAGTGAGCACGTCAAGGCGGGAAATGCCGAAAAGCAGCGTGACCAGCGCCTGGCTCGCGAGCACGGCGGCAGCGAGCCCGATCATCATACCCAACCCGGTCAGCCTCATGCCCTGGCGCAGTACCAATCCAAGAATCTTGCCGCGCGTCGCGCCGAGCGCCGAGCGCACACCGATTTCGCGCAGGCGCTCCGTGACGCTGCCCGAAAGCACGCCGTAGATGCCCGTCGCCGCGAGCACCAGCGCCACCAGTCCAAAAGCCTCAAACAGGATCAGCGCAAAGCGGCGCTCGGCGGCCGTCTGGCTGACCAGATTGTCCATGGTCGCAACCTGGACGATCGGCTGGTCTTTATCCACCGACCAGATCGCCGCGCGAATCGCGGGCGTGAGCGCCGCCGCGTCCCCGCGGGCGCGAACCACCAGCCCCATGGCGTCATCAGCAAACCACGACTGCGCCGGCGCGACGTAGACCTCATCCAATTGATTGTCGGCCAGAGACACCTGCTTCACGTCCGCCACCACGCCCACGATGGTGAACCACGGACGATCCATGGGACCGATGTGGACGTGCTGTCCGATGGGATCCCCGCTCCCGAACTCGTGCCGCGCGAGCGACGCACTGATCACCGTGGCCGGCGCGGCGCTTTCAATATCGTGATCGTCGAGAAGACGCCCGCGCAGCAGAGGAATACTCATGGCCTCGAAGTAGCCGGGCGATACCACGTATCGGAACACGTCGAATCCGCTCTGATCCTTTTCGAAGTGGGAGCCGTAAATGCTGAGCTCGGGATTGGTGAAGGGCAGCAGGCTCGTGAACGCTGCCGCCTGGACGCCGGGAACTCGTCGCACCGCATCGAGCGATTGCGCAAAGAACTGCCGACGCAAAGCCGCGCCTGCGCCGACGCCCGTGAGATCGTCGAACTTGTGACCCGACGTTTGCACCTGCATGGTCAGCATGTGCGAGGGATCAAAGCCCGGGTCGACGCGGAAGAGGCGATTGAGGCTGCGCAGCAGCAAGCCCGCACTGACGAGCAGCACAACAGCCAGCGCGACCTCAGCGACTACCAGTGCGCGGCGCGTGACTTGATGGCTGCCCGCGGTCTGCCGCGAACTGCGCTGCAATCCGCTGCGAAGATCGCCCCGCGAGACCTGGAGCGCTGGGATCAGCCCGACCCCGAGGCCGATCAGCGTGGTGACCGCAAACGCGAACGCGAACACCGAACCATTAACCGTGATGGCGTCAACACGCGGCAGGCCCGGCGGGCTGAGCGCCACCAGCGCGCGCACCCCGTTCCCGGCCACCAGCATCCCGAGCGCGCCGCCGGCGAAACTCACGAGCAGGCTCTCGGTGAGGACTTGCCGGATCAATCGCGACCGGCCGGCCCCGAGCGCCGCGCGCAGGGCGAATTCGCCCTGGCGCTGCACGCCGCGCGCCAGCAGCAGATTCGTCACGTTCACGCATGCGATCGCCAGCAGCAGCAGCACCGCGCCCAGGATGGCGAGCAGGGCGGGCCTCACGCCGCGGGTGACGTCGCCCTGGAGCGAGTCGACAATGAAGCCATTGGTGAGCGACGCCCAGCGAGGGCGTGGGAATTCTGCGGCCGGCGTCCGCGCGATGGCGTTGAGATCGCGCCGAACAGCGTCAAGGCTCACACTGGGCCGCAGCCTGCCGAGCAATCGCAGATGATGGCCCCACTCAGTGCTTTTCTGGTCTCCAATGTTTCCTGGATCGTACTGCATGGCCGACCAGATCTCGGTGGAGGGCGCGGGAACATCTTCGAAGCCGCGCGGCATCACGCCGATCACGGTGTAGCTGTCGCCGTCGAGCGTAATCGCCCGCCCGACGATCGTCCGGCTGGCGCCAAATCGCCGCCGCCAAAGCGCGTCGCTGAGGATGGCCACATTGGCACCGTGAAACGCATTGTCGGACTCGATGAAGTCGCGCCCCTGTGCGGGCGCCACGCCAAGCGCCCGGAAATATTGCCAGCTGACGCTCTGGCCGTCGAAGCGCGTCGGCTCGGCCGAGCCCGTCATGGTCGGCTGCCAGCCTTCATATGCCGCAACCTCGTCAAAGGAAAGGCTGCGCGTCTTCAGCTCGCGATAGGTGTGGAAGGTCACATCGGAGCGCTCGCCCTGGAAGATGTCCCAGATCATCACGATCCGGTTCGCATGCGGATAGGGCAGCGGCTCGAACAGAATCGGATTCACCGCGCTGAATATCGCGGTGCTGGCGCCGATGCCGAGCGCAAGCGTGAGGGCGCACACCGCGGTGAATCCGGGATTGCTCCATAACCGCCGCCAGGCATATTGCAGATCGGCGGCAAGAGTCTCGACCACGTTCTCCCAGCCCGAAGAACGCACCTGCTCGCGAACGGCGGTCGCGCTGCCGAGCTCAAGCCGCGCCCTGCGGCGGGCCTCCTCAGGAGAGAGTCCTCGCACCACCAGGTCGGCAGTCGCCTGATCGATATAGTACGCAACCTCATCGTTCACGTCCTGGTCCGCAGCCGATCGATTCGCGAGCGTGCGGGCGCCGCGCGTAATCTGACGCCAGAGCGACATGGGTTAGCCCTCCGCTTTGAGCAGCCGCGCGATCGCCGACGCGCGACGATTCCAATCCGCAGTTTCAGCCTCGAGTTGCTTCTTCCCGGAACGAGTGAGTGTATAGAACTTCGCCCGGCGCGAGTTCTCGGTCTTGCGCCACTCGGAGTCCAGCCAGCCGGCGCGCTCCAGGCGCTGCAACGCCGTCAGAAGCGATCCCGGATTCACCTTGAAGACGCCGCGGGACACCTGCTCCACACGGCGCGCGATCCCGAAGCCGTGCAGCGGCCCCAAGCTCAGCGTCTTCAGGATCAGCATGTCGAGCGTACCCTGGATGACGTCGGTATTGGTTTCGTTCATGCGATTCTCCATCTTCACCCGCGACACCGAGCAGGCCTCCCACGGCCCGCTTCTGACGCAGAGCGATCGCAGGCGTCGCCCTGCGAGCAGATACGATAGCATTGCTCATTATGATTGTCAAGATGTGGACGTCAGATGGAGAGAAGAGCGGCTATTATGCCCGAAAGCTCCAAAGCAGCCCAACGAGCGTCTTGCCGTCGCAGATCTCGCGCGACGCCAGCATGCGGCGCAGTTCCGATTCACGGAAGCGCCCGACCTCGATGCGCTCATCTTCCTCGGGCGTGGCTTTGGTCAGGGTGAGATCGCGCGCCTCCACCAGATGCATGCATTCGGTGAGGACGCCGGGGCTGGGGTAGAAGCTCAGCAGATGACGCATTCTGCGGGAACGGTAGCCGGTCTCCTCCAGCAGCTCGCGGCGGGCGGCGGCGAGCACCGTCTCCCGGCCGTCGAGCCCACCGGCCACCAGCTCCCACAGACTTTGGCGGGCGGCATATCGGTACTGCCGCACCAGAACGATCCGCCCGTCGGCGAGGCGCGGAATCACCACCACCGAACCCGGATGGAGCACAACCTCGCGCCGAGCACGGACGCCCTCCGGCTCTACGATCTCGTCAACCTTGAGCGTCACCACACGGCCTTCATAGACAGTGCGGCTGCTAATAATGCGGAGTCGCGGCACGCGTCGATTCTCCCGCTACTTCGATGCCACTACCGCCGGCGCGGGCAGATCGAAGGTGGCGATCAGCCCCTTGGCTTCCTTCGGATCCGTCTTGGCCTTCAGCTCGGTGCGATAGTCCGCGAGCTTGGCCTTCAGCTTTGACTCGGTATCCTTGCGAGCCGCGGCCGTTGAGTCACCCGTGGCCTTGTCGAGGCACTGCACAGCGCCATCGACAGCGCTCGTCGCGAACGTCAGCTTGTTCGTCAAGGTCTTCTGATGATACTTCGACTCGAAGTCGCTCTCGCTTTCCTTCTTGATCGTGTCCACGCTGGCGGCCACATCCTGGACCATGCTCTGGGCCATGGACTCTTCATCCCGGCAGGCGACAGCTTGAGCCCGCGCTTTCGGGGCCGCCACAGTCGTGAGGACCAGAGTCACTCCCGCCACGATTTGAAGTGTTATTCCGTCTCGCATCGCTCTCCTCCGTACGCGAACGAATGCAGGTGTCATATCACAACTGGAGACGGATGACAATCGGAACCAGCAAAGCGGTAGTGGCGTCCTTTGCGAAATCGTCAATCCCGGCGTAAGCGGGATTTCACTTATCGGGTGCGCTAGCTGAGGGGTTTTCCTAATGGATTCCCGCTTCGCGGGGAATGACGATGTCCCTAAGACGAGTCTAAATCGGCAAATGACCCCACCAAGGAGCAAAGCAACAAGTGAGACGAAACTGACCTGCGCTTGTCCCTCGTCTCTGATCTCTCATCTCTCGTATACTGATCGAGAGGGGTGCCGATGAAGATGACAGCCTTAATTGTGGACGACGAGCAGCCCGCGCGCGACGAGCTGGCGTATCTGCTCAAAGCCTTTCCCGAGGTCGAGGTCGTGGGACAAGGCAAAAACGGCGTGGAAGCGGTCGGTCTGATCAAGGAACTCAATCCCAGCCTGCTGTTTCTCGACGTGCAGATGCCCGGGCTCGACGGCTTCGGCGTCATCCGCAAGCTCATCGAGAAGAAGGTCCGGCTGCCGCAGGTCATCTTCGTGACGGCTTACGACCAATATGCCGTCCAGGCGTTCGAGGTGAACGCCGCGGACTACATTTTGAAACCGATTTCGCGGGGACGTCTCGAAAAAGCCCTGGCACGCGTGCGACGGACCACCGGGTCTGACGATGCCACGCAGAAGCTCGATAAGGTCGTGGAGATGCTGGAGCGGCGACCGGTTCCGCAGAAAAACAAGCTGGTGGTAAAGGCCGGTGGACGTCTTTATCTTCTCGATTCCGACGACGTCGTCTATGCCAGCATTGAGGACGGCGTAATCAGCATCGTGACGCATGACTTCGAAGGCCAGTCCAACTTCCGCACCGTCGAGGAGCTGCAGAACGCGCTCGACCCCAAGGTGTTTTGGCGCGTACACCGTTCGTACCTCATAAACATTAACCGTATTAAGGAAGTGATTCCCTGGTTCAAAAGTTCTTACCAGCTCAAAATGGACGACCGCAAGCAGTCGGAGATTCCCGTCAGCCGCGCCCAGACCCGCAAGTTAAGGGAATTACTTAACTTGTGACGCAGTTCCCGAGGCGTAGCCGGGCGCTCCGCCCGTTGCGTCCCTCCTGTCGGCCTGACTTCTGACCTGGAAGTGTGATTCACCACTTGACAACCATGTGCGAATTCGTGTATTGAATTTCGCCGTGAACCGGCGTAAGCCGGCTCCGGTACGATTCGCACCCCGTTGTGGGATACGGGAATCGGGAAAGCTCCGTGCCTTGGGGACACTGATTCGGACGTACCAACAGCGAAGGAGGCATGGCAAGTGGCTCGACTTCAAGGAAAAGTAAAGTGGTTCAACAATACGAAGGGTTATGGGTTCATCGGGCAGGACACCGGGCCCGATGTGTTCGTTCATTACTCAGCCATCGCGATGGATGGCTTCAAAACTCTCAACGAGGGTGATCCGGTTGAGTTCGAGGTTGTTCAGGGGCAAAAAGGACCTCAGGCCGATCGGGTAACCAAGACGGCGAATTAGTCCGGCCGTTCTCGGTACCAGTTTCATTTCTAGGTAACATCGCCCCTGCGCGGCGGCAGACGGCAGGGGTCGTGGTGTCTCCTGCGGCCTATGGTCCCTGCGCTTCCCGGTCGTGAGCCGCGCTCCCGCCATCGTGTCTCAGTTTGTGGTGCACGCTTCCCAGCGTGCTTTTTGGGCACCCCGCGGGCACGATGCCTGCAACGCAAAGATGAGACGCTACCGGAGTGGCAAAGTGCTTGCTTTCCCTTTGCATTCGGACCCATAATAGCCGGAGTACGCAGGGGAGGGGTCTCGGCGCGGAGGCGGAGTCTCCTCGACTCGATCAGGCCGTCGCCCCGCGAGGCGGCGCAGAGAGGTGGGCCCTTCGCATGAGGATGAATCGTCGCTACGGAGCGTTGTCCCTTACGTTTCTGCTCGCGTGTGCTTCTCTTCTTTGGGCTGGCGGCCCGCCCATCACGGCCCGCCCGATGCCATCGACGGGTCTCACGGTTCCTGCGGAGACCGAAGCCAGCGTGATGCTCCTTTCCGGCCTCCACACCAAGATCGCCCAGGTGCGCGACCCCGTCGAATGCCAACTGACCCAGCCGATTTACGTGGACGGCCAGGTTGCCCTCCCGCAAGGCACACTGCTTTATGGACACGTCACGCGCGTGCGGCCAGCCGGCCGATTGCATCGCCCGGCCGAGATCGGATTCCGCTTCGACCAGGTGTCGCTCCCCAGCGGCGAGACCGAACCCGTGCTGGCGCGACTGTCGGGGCTCGAGCAGCCCGGCAAGATGCGACTGGACAGCGAAGGCTATCTCAAGGGCGGCCGCCAGCTCTCCTGGAATCTGATCACCGGCGCGCTGGTAGGATCGGGCGGCTTGTTGGTCATCCCTAAAGTTGCCGGCGCCACCGTGGCCGCAACGGCCGCTTCTGTGGCGACAGCCGGAGTCTTGGGAGGCTACGTGCTGATTCCGCACGGTCCGGACGTCCATCTACCGCCTGACACGCGCTGCCGTGTACGCTTCGACTACGCCTTCACAGTGCACGGCCAGTCATGAGCATCGGGTTACTCCACGCCTTACTGGGTAAATTGCCGATTTCGATTGCCAATCGGTGAGTTCGGAGTTGCTCATCGCCAATCGAAAATCGTCAATTATGGACCGTCTGATCCTCCACAACGATCGCATCGTACCGCTCAGCCATGCTCGACTCTCGCCCGGGCAGGCGGGACTTCTCGCCGGCTGGGGCGTCTTCACCACGCTGCGCATCTATCGCGGCCAGCCGTTCGAGTTCCATCGCCACTGGGAACGAATGACGCGCGATGCCGCGCGGCTGGGCATTGAAATGATTTACAGCGAGTCCGCGATAGCCAAGGCCATCGCGGAACTGGCGCAGGTGAACGACCGTCCCGAGGGCATGGCGCGCGTCTGGTTTGTGCGCAACCAGGGGGGCATCTGGGCCGATCAGGAGCCGCGGCCGGCCACCGATGTGCTGGTCTTCACGCGAGAGCTTGTGCCTTGGCCGGCAGAGCACCGGCTGCTCATCGTGCCGCACGCCCTCTACTCGGCCGGAGTCCTGGCGGGCGCCAAGATGCTCTCCTGGGCGCAGAACTCGCTGCTTGCCGAACGCGCGCGAGCTCAGGGCTACGACGACGCCCTGCTGCTGAACGAACACGATCAGCTCGCCGAATGCACGTCGGCGAATGTGTTCCTGGTGATCGAGGGGAAGGTCCTGACGCCCCCGCTTGCCTCGGGATGCCTCGCCGGAGTCACGCGCGACGTGCTGTTCGAGATCACGCCGCGCGCCGGAATCGACCTGCGTGAGCAGACGCTCACGCCGGATGACCTGCAGCGCGCCGAAGAGGTCTTCATCAGCTCGACAACGCGCGAAGTGGCAGGCGTGGGATTGGTGAAATCCCGCGAAGACGATCAGCTAAAGTGGCCGGTGCCGGGCCAGATCACCGCAGCCTTGGAGTCGGCGTTCCAGCGCTACGTTGAGGAAAAGTACAGCGAGAAGAACCCATGAAAGAGCAGACCATGAACCCCCGCGTCAATCCTTCCGACGAGACCATCCGTCTCGGGCCGCTGGCTGTGCGCTTCTTGCTCACCCGAGAAGACTCGACGGGCAGTATCGCGGCCTTTGAGCTCTTTGTCCCCAGCGCGCAGCGCCTGACGGCTCCGGCGCATAGCCACGACCACTACGAGGAGACGATCTACGGCATTGACGGCGTGCTGACCTGGACCGTGGATGGGAAACAGATTAATGTCGGGCCGGGGCAGGCTCTCTGTATTCCGCGGGGCGCCATCCACCGGTTCGACAACAACGATACCGAGGACGCGAAGGCGCTCTGCGTGATCACGCCAGCCGCGATCGGTCCGCAGTATTTCCGCGAGTCTGCCGAGGTGATCAATGCAGCTGCCGGCGGGCCGCCCGACCGCGTAAAAATGGGTGAGATTATGCGCCGCCACGGCCTGACGCCGGCGCCCCCTCCTTCGCACCGGTGAACGACGGCGTCAGCGTGAAGACGTTCTTGTAGTTGCCCCGCCGTCAAGGAACAAGCCGCAGCGGCGCCCGCCCGCTTCGAGATCGCCCTTCAGGCCCGCGGCGAAGACGTGACTGGTCGATTCCCTGGCGTTCACGTCAATGATTACGATTAGCAAGCCCCGAGCGCGGCGACCAACCGATAGTGGGCGCCGCGCGCTTTGGAACCAGGGGTTAGAAACCTCGTTGAGCCGCGTCCGCCGCTTCGGCGAGAGAGTCCAATACGTCGAAGAAAGCGGTCGACTGCCCGATGAAGAGCCCCATGTCTGTCAGGAACTGAACCACGCCCGCGGCGATCCCGTCAGGATCGGTTGGTCGAATCACCGCACATGCCGGCAACGATGGGTCAATGAATTGGCATGGGATGGGGAAGATCAGATTTGTTTGGGTCAACGGCGAGCCCGAAGCGTTGAGGTCCGGAATGGTCAATCCTGTAATGGGATCGGTAATCGGCGCCGCCGGCGAAGACGCACCGTTACCGGCAAAGTCCACCCATTCCAGAAAGTGCGCGACCTCATCACCGCCGATGCTGACCAGGATGCGAAGCACTTCCAGGTCCCGAGCCTTTTGGACAAGGGCTGAGTAAAGGCTGCTGCCGCCCTGTTCAATCGTTCCGAAGTGGAACGCAGCCGTGTCGGCGATCACCTGGATGTGCTCCTGGGGACCGAAATCAGCGTTGGTCGCGGGAATCGCGGGCTTATCCACGATTGTGATTGCCTGGGGATAGGTGGCGCCGAAGTCGGGATTCGTCTTGCTCCGGTACCGGACGTACCAGCTCGTGTCCACCGTGAGCTGCATCAGGTTGGTGAGTCGCCCGATCTGCTTGGCTCCATGTGCCTTGCTGCCCGGCAGAGTGCGGAACTGGTCAAGGTTAACTGGGGGAGCGCCCTTTGAAGCCAGATAAGCGTTCAGGAACGCTGCGTGGCTGATCTCATCGATCGTGTTGTTGGTAATGTATTGCGAACCATCGCCATCTAGCCTCTGAAGAGCCAGTTGGTAGGGGTTCTGGTTCCCGGAAGTGATTCCCCCGAGCTCCGTGTACTGCACCCAGAGATCGCTCTCGATGAGCTCAGCGGCCGCCGCAAAGCTTAGGATAGCGGCGTCTCCTTCGCTCAGGGGTCCACCACCCGACCGTGGGCCCACCTGGCCCAGAATGTTCAGACCGCTCGACAGCAATCCGCCGGCTGCTCCTGCTGTGCCGACAGCTGCCAAGCCTTTCTTCATGAACGAGCGTCGGCTCGCCGAGCGGCTCGTACCAGCGACTTCGTCTTTCATAGTGCCTCCAAGAGAATGAATTTCGCGTGCCACATCCATTACCCTAACGGCAGGCAGAAAAGGCTTTGTCAAGTTGGTGTCAATTAGTTGTTAAATGTCGACTCTCGGCAGGATAGATCCGGAGTGACCGTGTTCGTTGCGGAATACGACCCACGCTTCGCGGTTGTCCTGACCGCAATGAAAAAGCCACAGACCCATAAGACGAGTCGGCGGCATCCTTCCTCCGCGCCCTGCGGTCCATGCCAACCCCGGCGCCGAGAACCTGGAGTAGGCTAGTTGCGCTTCGCGAGGCAGCGGCGAAAGAGCTGATCGAGCAACTCGATGGAAAGATCCATCTCCGCGCGGGTGATGGTAAACGACGGCGCCAGCGTGAAGACGTTTTTGTAGTAGCCGCCGACGTCAAGCACCAGACCGTAGCGGCGCCCGCCCGCGTCGAGATCGCCTTTCAAACCCTCGGCAAAGATGTGGTCCGTCAGCTCGCGGTCCGGGGTGAAGCTGTCTTCGCGGCAGACCTCAATGCGAAGCGCAAGGCCGATGCCGTCCACCTGACCGATCGCTTCTGGATGGCGCCTCTGCAGTTCGCGCAGTCCCGCCAGCAAATACGCGCCCTTTTCGTTCACCCGTTTGCCGTAGTCTTCCTCTTCCATCATCTTCAGCGCTTCGAGCGCCACGGCAGTCCCCAGGGTGCTCGAAGAAAAGGTGGAATGGGTCGAGCCCGGCGGGAAAAGTTCCGGCGTGATCAGGTCCTCGCGCGCCCAGAGTCCGGAGAGCGGATTCAAGCCATTGGTAAGCGCCTTGCCGAAGACAATGATGTCCGGCGTGATGCCCAGATTCTCGATCGCCCAGAATGTACCCGTGCGGTAGAAGCCCATCTGGATCTCGTCATCGACAATCAGGATCTTGTGCCGGTCGCAGGTCTCGCGCAGCCGCGTAAAATACTCGCGGGGAGGAATCACGTACCCGCCGGTTCCCTGCACCGCTTCGATATAGAACGCGCCGTATTCGCACTGCTGCGCCTTGGCGTCCCAGACGGAGTAGTATTCGCTGTCGAAGAGTCCCGCGAACTGCGATTGGCAATAGATGTCGCAGGTCTCGCGCTTCATGCCGTAAGGGCAGCGGAAGCAATAAGGAAAGGGAATGAACTGAGCCCGATCGCCGAAGTGTCCGTAGCGGCGGCGATAGCGGTAGCTGGAGGTGATCGCCGAAGCGCCGAGCGTCCGCCCATGGTATCCGCCCGTGAAAGCGAACATCAGGTTCTTGCCGGTGTAATTGCGGACGATCTTGAGCGAGTCTTCGATGGCCTGCGAGCCGCCCACGTTGAACTGCACGCGCCCCTTCACGCCGAATCGCTTTTCGCAATACTGCGCGATCTTCGCCGCCACCTCGATCTTCTCGGCATGCAGGTACTGGCACGCGAGCTGCGGCAACTGATCGATCTGGCGCTTCAAGGCCTCATTCAGGCGCGGATTCTTGTATCCGAAGCTGGCCGCCGAATACCACATCTGCAAATCGAGATAGGGCGTGCCGTCCTCGTCGTACAGATACGATCCCTCGCAGCCGGCGAAGACCTTAGGCGGCTCGAGATAATGGACCGTATCGCCGAACGAGCAATACTGGCGCTCGAGTTCGAGCAGTTCTGCGGCTCGAGTTGTATTCATCGTGCTCAATGCGTGCTCCGTGGTTGTTCGTGGTCGGTGGTCAGTGGTCCGTCGTCCGTTGACATCGCCACTGACAACTGACCACTGACAGCTAACAACTGCTTCTCGACCTCCCCAAACGTTTCAAACGGCGTGCACGCCAGACCATGTTCCTGGCAATAAGCGAGGAGCTTGTCGCGCGCAAAGACCACGTCGGCTTCTCCCACCGCGAATCGGTCCGAAAGGCCGTCACCGATGAAGATCACCGGTCGATTTTGCCCGCGAACCCGCCGCATGACTTCCGGTTTGCAGGTGGCGCACCCGTGAATACAGACCTCGGGCCAGTGCGGGAAATCGACCTCGACGCTGCGCCCGCGCACCTGCATTGCGCTCGAAAACAGATGCGAGCCGTTGAGCAGGTCGCCGTCCACGCCGCAATTGCGCAGCACGCGGCGGATCACGTAGTCGAATCCGTCGCTGACCACGTAGAACGGTATGCCGTGCTCGCGCATGAGGGCGTGGAATTCGCCAAAATGCGGATCGAGGGGCACGGCATCGATCAGAGCGTCCAACTGCTTTGCGGATGCGTCAACCATCGCCATCTGGCGCTTCAAACACTCACGCGATCCGATGCGCCCCTGCACCCATTCCTCTTCAACTTCGTGCCAGGCGGGATCTGCTAATTCGCTCAGGATAACGTCGGTCACGTCGACTTGTGCGATGGTTCCGTCGAAGTCCGAGAAAATCACGGGTGTCGGGTGTCGGGTGTCGGGGCGTGATCTCATGAGTTCGCCGCCCTCGATCTTGCAGTGCCAAGCTTAGGGTGAAGGGAACGGATCAGAGATCTCAGCATCCTACCTGTGCTTTCACACTGAGCCAGAACCGGATCGACAGCGGACGCTGCCGCGAGACGGACTCTCTCCGATAAGATCAAGTGAGTTTCCAATTCCCTAAGCGATCCCTGTGATATACGAAGGAACTGTACGTAATCGCCCCTATTCTCGCGTCCGTATCCTTCGGCGATGGTCGCCGGAACCAACGCTGCTGCCCTCCGAATCTGCGATGTGTAGATCTCCTCCTTCGGGAAAGTCCTCGTCAGGGTGATAGCACTGTTCTGCCAGCATCTATCGCCTCACCCCACACCCGCAGCTCTCTGCAGGATTGAAGCGGACCTACACTTCTCTGCCAAGTTGCTCCCATGCGGACTTCCTATTCCCGACTCCCTACACCCTGCTCCCCCACACCCGACACCCCACTCCCTACACCCGCAACTAGCCGCTTCTCTC
>Ga0335085_10000754_pt1 | contig 82758 bp, 64 predicted proteins | sample Lox_Sample_45_FD_206712 | JGI IMG/M metagenome (GOLD analysis project Ga0335085, IMG submission 206712) | Soil microbial communities from Loxahatchee National Wildlife Refuge, Florida, United States - Lox_Sample_4.5 | ecosystem: Environmental > Terrestrial > Soil > Wetlands | place: USA... | reverse complement strand
CGCCACCTCGCACCGCGCCATCCGGCCGTAAGCGGGAGCGGGCAGGATGCCCGCCCTCCAAATCACGCCAGTTGGCACACTACATTGCGTGTTCTGATGCTTCTGCTGGCGCTCGGAGCCTGCGGGGTCGGGCTAAGTGCCCAGGGTGGCGAAGCCTTCAAGGAATTCCAAAGCACGAAGTACCATTTTACGGTGCAGTATCCAGCGTCCTGGTTTCCGCTCGCCGGCGCCACCGACATCCTCGACATCACCAACTTTGAGCGGACACCCCAAGTGCCCGGCATCGCGCTCAAAGTGGGCGGCGCGGAGATCACGGTCACTCAAGCGCCGTCCGACGTGCGTGCGGCCGAGCAATGGGTGCTGCGCGATCTTCCCGACACGAGCTGGGTCTCCAAGGATTTCGCCGCCGAGCAGGTTGACCTTCCGGTCTCGAATCCGGTGGCCGGAGGTTGCCAGAAGATCAAGCGGGTGTCATGGCGTGACGAGCTGGCTCCTGAAGCGTACCTGGTGGAAACCAACTACTACTGTTCGGCGGGCGCTCAGCTCTACAAGATCGCCTTGTCCAACTGGGACGGGGATCGTGATCAAAGCAAGCTGCGCCTGATCGCCACCGAGGTCGCGCAGAGCCTGAGAACACGATAAGGGAACCGAAAGGATCGACAGTTTGACTTTGACCATCATGCAGGTGCCCCAACTCGACCTGAAGCGCCAGGACCGAGCGCTGCGTGAGGAGATTCTCGACGCGCTTCGGCGCCTGTCCGGCCAGGCGGTGTTCATTCTTGGGGAAGCGGTGGCGCAGTTTGAGATCGAGTTCGCGGCGTATGTAGAGGCGAAACACTGCGTGGCCGTGAATTCGGGGACCAGCGCACTGCACCTGGCGCTGCTCGCCGCCGGCGTCGGCCCCGGCGACGAGGTGATCACCACGGCCAACACGTTCATCGCCACGGCCGAAGCCATCTCATACACTGGCGCGACGCCAGTATTCGTTGATATCGATCCCGCAACGGTCAACATCGATCCGGCGGCTGTGGAGCGCGCGATCGGCCCACGAACGCGCGCCATCATTCCCGTCCACCTGTACGGACGGCCTGCCGATCTCGACCCGCTGCTGGAGGTGGCAAAACAGAACGGCTTGGCCCTGATTGAGGACGCCTGCCAGGCTCACGGTGCGCGTTATCGCGGCCGAAGGGTCGGAGCGGTCGGCCTCGCGGGTGCGTTCAGCTTCTATCCAACGAAGAACCTTTCAGCGTGGGGCGAAGGCGGAGCTCTGGTGACGAATGACGATCAGGTGGCGGAACGGGCTCGCAGTCTGCGCTCGCACGGCGAGAGTCGCCGCTATTTTCATGATCGCGTTGGGTTTAACTACCGTATGGAAGCATTTCAGGGCGCAGTCCTGAGGACGAAGCTCGGGCATTTGCCGGAATGGACAGCTCGCCGGCGGGAGATTGCCAGATTGTATCGCGAGCGGCTTGAGGCAGCGGGAATCGAGATGCCAGTCGATGACCCACGTGATGAATGCGTCTATCACCAAATCGCGGTCTATCTCGACAACCGCGACGGCGTGCGTTCAGAATTAGAATCCCACGGGGTCGGGAGCGGCATCTACTATCCCGTGGGGCTGCATCGTCAAGCTGCCTACGCCGGGCTCGGTTACGGCCCCGGAAGCCTGCCCGCCACCGAGCGGGCCTGCGAACGAGTTTTGTGCCTACCCATGTTCCCGGAACTCACAAATGCTGAGGTTGACCATGTTGCGCTCAAGTTGCTCTCGATCGTTGCGGAACTGGCCGCAGTTTCGCATGACAAGCTCCGGCCGCAAACCCTCCACGTCCCCTCGGGTCGGTTGCCGTAGTGCTCGAAACGGAAGCGGTTCCAATCCCGTGCTCTTGGAACGGGGTCCAACCGCAGTATATACTCACATGGAGGAAAGGCCTTCCGCCTAACCAGGAAGCGTGACGGGATTGAGCGAGGACTCCGAGTCTTTCTGGGGGAGAAAACGAGCGTAGAACGGCCGACAAGGTCTCGGTCGGCCGACGCTTGAGGGAGGCGGAATGCCGGGCAGGCTGCAGACGAGGCTTGCAGTTGTTCTTTTGGTTTGGATGATGAGTACACCGGGTGTCTGGGCACAGGATAGCAGCCTGCAGCCTCAGGGGGCGGGGAATACGGCGCAGGCTCCGGCGGCCCCGCAGAGTTCCGGCGTGCCGCAGTCCTCCAGTCCGCCGCCGCCGGGATTGCAAAATCCCATCGGCGAAGCGCCGCAAACGGAGTCGGAACAGGAAGGTACCGCAACCGACACGCGTCCCCTTGCCGGCGCTCAGGCCATTCTTCCCACACTGCCGGGTTCAGAGCGGAGCTACATCATCCCCAGCTTCTCGTTTTGGCAAGGCGCCGACAGCAACCCCCAGCTGGTTTACGGTGAATCGCACGTAACCGCGGCCGGGGTCCCGGTAGGCTCGCTTGATTTGCACTTGGGCGGCAGACAGAACAATTTCGATCTCGACTACTCCGGCGGCGCCTTTTTGTTCGAGACGAACTGGGCGAACAGCGCGTTTTTTAGCAACTTCCAGGTCAGCGATGCGTATACGGCGAAGCGATGGAATTTCTTTATCTCCGACCGGGGCAGTTATCTGCCGCAGTCGGCTCTCGGTTTTGGCGGCATCGGCTTTGCGGGAGTGTTTAACAATTCTCAATCCCTGGGTCTGGGAAGCGGGTCGCCGTTGAACTCCTTTTACACGCCAGGGCAGAGCCTTCTGACCGGCTACGCGGGAACCCTCTCGAATTCAGCTATTGCCCAGTTTCAATATTTCCTGACGCCCCGCACTTCTGCGTCGGCGGTCGGGGCGTTTGGGTTCCAGGAGTATACTCAGAATGGCCTTACCAGCAGCAACGACCGTTTCGCAACCTTCTCGGTTGACCATCAGCTGACTCCCACGCAAACGGTAAGCTTCGCCTATTCCCTCATGCAGATTCGTTATAGCGGGGGCTCGGTGGCCCTGAGCGACAATTTCTTTCGGGTCGGTTACGCGTACCGGGTGACCCATCGCTTCACCCTGAACGTCATGGGAGGGCCGGAGCTCACGTACCAGGCGATTAGCGGCGTGGTCGGCGTCAGGGCCAGGGTCAGTTTTTCCGGGCAAGCTGACTTGGGCTACGTCGCTCAGCGAGGCGGAGTGAACCTCTTCTTTCTGCACTACCTGACTCCGGGATCGGGAGTCTTTCAGGGTGCTGAGACCACCACCGCAACTGTATCGGCGAACCGGGAACTGTCGCGCACGTGGACGGGCTACGCTTCCATTGGGTGGTCGGGCAACAGCGCGCTCTCGACGTATTCCGTAACCCCTGGTTTCACCGAAGTCGGGCGCCTCAATTACGAGTATTTCAACCTGCGGTTGAGCCACCAATTGGGACGCTCCATGAAGGTATTTGCGATTTATAATCTGCAGCACCAGTCGTCCGGCGCGCCGATTAACGGAAGCGGCCAGGGGCTGAATAATCAGACTTTTGGAGCGGGTTTTGAGTGGCATCCCCGTCCTTTCGGGATTTAGACACGGCGGGCGCTCGACTTTAGAGTGACATGTACAAGAGCTTTTTTGGTCTGCGCGAGAATCCGTTTAACGTTAACCCCGACCCGCGATATCTCTATCTGACCCAGCACGCCGAGGAAGCCCTGGCTTCGCTGACCTACGGCATTCGCAACCGGCGCGGCTTCATCCTGCTCACCGGGGAAGTCGGGACCGGCAAGACGACTCTGGTCAACAAGCTGCTTGATTGGCTGCATCGGCAGCGCCTGCCTACCGCATTCGTCTTCAACCCCCGGCTCAGCGTTCAGGAATTCTTCGAGTTCATGATGGCGGATTTCGGCATCCCGTGCGACCCGCGGCAGAAGAGCCAGGTGCTCATGCGGTTGAATCATTGGCTGCTGGATCGCTACAAGAGTGGAGAAACGGCGATTGTCATCATCGACGAGGCCCAGGACCTCTCGGCGAGACTGCTCGAGGAGATCCGGCTGCTCACCAATCTTGAAACGTCCACCGAGAAGCTGCTGCAGATCGTGCTCTCCGGCCAGCCGGAACTGGAGGAGAAGCTGCGCCAGCCCGAGCTCCGCCAGCTTCGCCAGCGGATCACGCTGCGCTCGAAGACGCACCCGCTGACCGCCGACGAAACCGGCGGCTACATCCTGCAGAGGCTGAGTATCGCTGGAGCGGACGGCCAGCCGGTGTTCAGCCCGGCGGCGGTTGAAACCATCCACCGCTATTCGCGGGGAATCCCCAGGGTTATTAACCTGCTCTGCGAGCACGCGCTGATCAACGCCTTCGTCGATCAAGTGCGGCCTGTGCCGCCCGAGGTGATCGAAACTGTGGCACGGGAATTTGAGCTGAACGAGATCGAGCCGTTCGCGCCCAGCCCGCTCTTTCGGGGAGACGACCAGCAGTTGCGGCAGACCCTGCAGGGCATGGCTACTTTGATGGACCGGCTGCGGCGTCCGCAATAGAACGGCAGAGGGAGTCGAATGAGCAGAATTCACGAAGCCTTGAAGAAGGCAGAACTTGAGCGTGGCCAGGGAATCGACGCACCGGAGCCCGCCCGTCCGGCCCGCACGGTTGAAGCGGCCACCATGGAGGTGCCGCCGCTGGCCCTGGAGCAGGCGCCGTCCGGCACCCGGGAGCCGATATCCGGGACCTTGACGCTGGACATGCTGCGGCAACGCTGCCCTGCCGGCGATTGGCGTCCGGATTCCAAGGCTGTCTTGTTCGCGGACAGCACCTCGCACGCGGGTCCTTCGGGCGCAGAAGAGTTCCGCACCCTGCGCTCACGCCTTTATCATCTTCGGGAAAAGCAACCCTTGCAGACTATTCTGGTCACCAGCGCGCTGCCAAGTGAAGGCAAGACCTTCGTGACGCTCAATCTGGCGCGTGCCATCGCCCAACAGCGGCACCGCAATGTTCTGGTGATTGACGCGGATCTCAGGATGTCGCGTATGCATCAGGCCGTGGGCGGCGCTGCGCAATCGCCCGGGCTGTCCGAATACCTGAAGGGTGAGGCCGAAGCGCCGGACGTGGTTCAGAGAGGCCCGCAGGATAACTTCTTCATCATCGCCGGCGGAGCGCCGAACGCCAATCCGGTCGAACTGCTGGGCACGGGACGGCTGCGGATGCTCGTTCACCGGTTCATGCCCGTCTTTGACTGGATCCTTCTGGACTCGCCTCCCGCTGCCTTCCTTTCGGATTCCAGTCTTCTCGCCAAGGTGTCGGATGGCGTCGTCGTGGTTGTGCAGTCCGGAGTGACGCCGTACGATACCGCCCAGCGAGCCTGTAAGGAATTTGCGGCGGAACAACTGGTCGGCGTGGTCTTGAATCGAGTGCCGCCCGGCCTGGGCTACGGCTATTACTACTACTATGGGCGTGGATACGGCCACGGGAATAAGCTGCCGGCGCACAGCAACGGCCACTCGAGCAAGTAGCACGTGATGTAGCGGCGCTGTCGTCACCGCCGGCGCCGGTGAAGACACCGGCGCTACAACTCGCGCGACATTAGCGCGGTCTTGTCTGACCCTTATTCAGACGTGCGGGCTTTGCCGTTGCGGATGGAGCACCACCAGCCTGAGCCTCACCGGTCGTGTTATAGCGGAATGAGCTGCGACGCTTCTCGGCGTGGCGTTCCAGCGCTAGGGCCACGAGGCGGTCGATCAACTCCGGATAGGGAACGCCGCTTGCTTCCCACAGCTTGGGATACATGCTGATGGGTGTGAATCCCGGAATTGTGTTGATCTCGTTCACGTAGATCTTGCCGCTGGGCCGGTCGAGCAGGAAGTCCACGCGCGCCATCCCCGCGCAGTCGATGGCCCGAAACGCCCGCACCGCCAGCTCTCCAACTTCTCGCGATTGGCGTTTGCTGAGCTTTGCCGGGATCACCAGTTCCGACCCTTCCTTCAGGTATTTCGCCTCGTAGTCATAGAACTCGTTCACCGGGATGACCTCGCCCGGCACCGAAGCAATGGGCAGGTCGTTGCCAAGTACGGAACACTCGATCTCCCGCGCATCGAGCCCACGCTCGACGATGATCTTGCGATCGTAGCGCGCCGCGAGGTCCAGGGCGGCGGCAAGATCATGCGAGGTCCGCACCTTGCTGATGCCGACCGATGAGCCAAGGTTCGCGGGCTTCACAAAGAGGGGAAAGCCGAGTTCACGCGCGATGCGGCGGCTACAGCCTCGCGGATTCGGCTCCCAATCGCGGCGCAGGGCCAGCATCCAATCGACGACCGGCAGACCCGCGTCGCGAAAGAGCCGCTTCATGGCGTCTTTGTCCATGCCCGTTGCCGACGCCAGCACGCCCGCGCCGACGTAAGGAATGTCGGCGAGTTCCAGTAGGCCTTGCACCGTGCCGTCCTCGCCGAACGTGCCGTGCAGCAGGGGAAAGATCACGTCGAGCCGGGACTCCGGAGAACTTTGTGCTTCGGGATGCGTTGGGACGAGCTGAGGACCAGTGGGATCCGCCGAGGCGGTCACCGCCTGGCCTTCATTGAGGACAGTCGCGAGCAGGCGCTCGGGTTGGCTCGCGAGCGAGCGCGGTGTGGCGCCGACGCGCCACTGTCCCTCGCGTGTGATGCCGATGGGGACCACTTCGTACTTCGCGGGGTCGAGCGATTTGAGCAGGGAGGCCGCGGAGATGAGCGAAACCTCATGCTCGCCGGAGCGTCCGCCGAACAGGATGCCGAGCCGGATTCGCTTACTCAAGAGAAACCTCAATGCCGCGTCGGGATTGGACAGCACCTACAGAATCTTCTTGCCCAGCGCTGAACTCGCGAGACCGACAGCCAGGGCCGCGGTGCGGTTCAAAGTGTCGAGAATCGGATTGACCTCGACGATCTCAAGCGCCAGCATCTTCCTGCTGTCGGCGAGGATTTCCATCGCCAGGTGAGCCTCGCGGAACGTGATCCCGCCGGGAACGGCCGTGCCCACGCCCGGAGCTTCGTCGGGATCGACCACGTCCATGTCGAACGAGACCACAACGCCGGCGGTATCGCGCGTGGCGAGATCCAGAGCCCGCTGCATCACCAGGCGCATCCCCAGTTCGTCGATGTCCCGCATGGTGAAGACGTTTACGCCTGAGGAGTGAATCTGGCGGCGTTCGCGCGCGTCGAGATCGCGGACGCCGATCAGAACGCAGTCTTTGGCAAGCACCTTGGGAGCAAACTTGAAGATGTGGGTCAAGGGCTCAGGCCCGATGCCTAAGAGCGCGGCAAAGGGCATGCCGTGGACGTTGCCGCTCGGGCTCGATTCCGGGGTGTTCATGTCGCCATGCGCGTCAATCCACAGCAGGCCGATGGTCTGCTCGCGCTCGCGGTAAAACTTCGCAATGCCGGAGATCGTTCCCACCGCGACGGAGTGATCGCCGCCGAGCGACAGCGGAAACTGGCCATCTTCAAGCGTCTGATGGATTCGTTGGGCGACTTCCTGGCAGGTCTCTGCGATCTCGTTCAGGTACTTGGCGCGGCGATCCCCGAAGGGTTGCTCCTCCGCCAGCTTCACCTGCACGTTCCCGCTATCCTCGACGTGATGGTTCAATCCCTTCAGCGCGGAGTTCAGACCGGCAGCGCGGATGGCCGACGGACCCATGTCCACACCGCGGCGCTCCTGGCCGAGATCGAGGGGGACTCCGAGAATTCGGATCTTCATGGCTCTAGGGCTTCAGCCGATACAGCATCCGCGGAAACGGGATCGTCTCCCGGACGTGCTCCAGCCCGCAAATCCACGCCACGGCGCGCTCGATGCCCATGCCGAATCCCGCGTGCGGCACGTTGCCATAGCGGCGCAGGTCAAGATACCACTCGAAGCTCTCCTGCGGCAGGCCTTCCTGGTGGATGCGGCGCAGCAGCTCGTCGTAATCGGCGAGGCGCTCACCGCCGCCCACGATTTCGCCATAGCCCTCGGGTGCCAGCATATCGACGCACAGCGCCAGCTCCGGACGCTCCGGATCGGTGGCCATGTAGAAGGCCTTCACCTGTGCGGGATAGTGCGTCACCAGCACCGGACGATCGAATTGCTCGCTCAGGATCGTCTCATCGGCGCCGCCGAAGTCGCCGCCCCACTGGATCTCGCTCCCCTTCTCCTTGAGGATCTTCACCGCGTCGTCGTACCGCAGCCGCGCGAAGGGCACTTTGACTGATTCGAGCTTGCTCGTGTCGCGCTCCAGTACCCTCAGCTCCGGCCGGCGCTTCTCGAGCACCTTCTCGACGATGCTGGCCACCAGATCCCCAGCCAGTTTGCAGACATCGTCGAGATGCGCGAAGGCGACCTCGGGTTCTACCATCCAGAATTCTGTCAGGTGGCGCCGCGTCTTTGATTTCTCTGCCCGGAACGTCGGTCCGAAGCAATAGGTCTTGCCCACCGACATGGCCGCGGCCTCGTTATAAAGCTGGCCGGATTGCGTCAGATAAGCCTTGTCGTCGAAGTAGCCGACCTCGAACAGCGTCGTGGTGCCCTCGCAGGCGGCGGGCGTGAAGATCGGCGTATCGACCAGCGTGAAGCCGCGATTGTCGAAGAAATCGCGCGTGGCCTTGATGATCTCGTGGCGAACGCCGAGGATCGCGCGCTGCCGCGCCGAGCGCAGCCACAGGTGGCGATGATCCATCAGAAACTCGATGCCGTGCTCCTTGGGCGTAATGGGGTACGGATGCTCGGGCGGGATGCGCTGCAAGACTTCCACGTCCGAAACATCGAGCTCGAATCCACCGGGCGCGCGCTGATCGGCGCGCGGCTTGCCGGTTACGCGCACCGACGACTCCTGCGTCAGGCCTTTGACCCGGTCGAAGACTTCGGGCGCCACCGCGGCCTTGACCACAACGCCCTGGATCACGCCGGTGCCGTCGCGAAAGAGGGGGAAGAGCAGCTTGCCGCTTTCGCGCAGATTATAGAGCCAGCCTTGGATGACGACCTCCTGGCCGGGATGGCTGGCGACGTTTCGGATCTCAACCACGGGTGTTGCCATTCATTCCCTCTCCCCGACACTGCCTTGGTGCACTTCCAGAAATGGAACGACCTTATTTTTCAGTGACCTGACGGCTTTGTTTGGTAAAAAGCCTTGACTGATAACACCTATTTATATGTTCTACATATGGTTAACTCTTGCCAGCAACTCAATGAAATGGTCCGCTTTCAGTAGCTTATCCTGTGAAGGAATGGGTATTCTCTTCCTTTTCCATCTCGCGTAGCCCAGATACGGCTCTGCGAACCTCGGCCAGACTTGCCTGCTCATGCTGTAACTCAATCAATGAACAGTGTTTATCTGCTCCGGCGCCAGCTCCGGCGATCTGCGCGATCAATTCGGGCCATTTGATGCCCTGTTTGCCGTTCCCGGCCTGACCTGCATCCACGGCCAAAGGCAAAAGATGCTCATCCTTTTCTCCATGATTGTCGTGCAAGTGCGCGGTAACCATGCGCTCCTTCAGCGTGCCCAGGCCTTCAATCGCGCCGCCGGTCAAGTGCGCGTGACCGGTATCGAAACAGATGCCGACGTCGTCGAGGCGCGTGTAGTTCAGAAACTGGATCAGCCGCGCCGGATTGCCAAGTTCGCTGGCGGTGTTCTCGAGCAACAACTTTACCCCGCGCTCCTTGGCGAAGATGCGCAGGTGTTCGATCGAGGTAAAAGCCGCGTCAAACTTGTCGAGCGCGTACTCCTCCCCTTCCAGACCCAGATGAATGACCATGAATCGGAACGGCGCGCGCTCGGCCACCTCCAAGGCGCGCTTGATCTCGTCCATGGACTCGATCCGCAACCGGCGCTCGCGGTAGGCGACGGAGATCATCAACCCGCTGCGGCGGCCGAGTCCGGGCTCAGAGCAGAGCGGCGCATGAAGCGAGTGGAGCTGGACGTTGAAGTCCGAAAACCATTGCCCCATGTCGCGCGCGTAACGGGGCTCGTGGTAGTCCAGATGATCGCGCGCCGCGAAAATTTCGATCTCGGAAAATCCAGCTTCCAGGATGCGGCCGAGCAGCCGTGACGTCAGCCGTTGGTTCGCAAAAAGTCGGGTTGAGAGGCCGTATTTCATCAGTAGGTACCGGTGTCATTTGGAGCGCGGGCATCCTGCCCGCTCCGACCTTGGGCCGGATGGCGCGGTGTCGTGGGGCGGGCAGGATGCCCGCGCTCCAAATGACACCAGCACCCGTCAGTAGCCCGCTGCCTTGCCGTCGCCGCGCGGATCGGAGGCGCCGAAGCGCCAGCCGGTTCGAGGATCGACCGCAATCGCCTCGCAATCCCCGAGTCCGCCCACCCGCTGCACCTTGTACCCGGCATTCTTCAGCCGATCCGCGGTGTCCTCGGAGATGCCGGGTTCGAGAAAGACTTCGTCCGGCATCCACTGGTTGTGGAATCGCGGCGCCTCAACCGCCTGTAGGACGTTCATGTGAAAGGCGGTCACGTTCAGCAGCACCTCGAGCACGGTGTTGATGATCGTCCCACCGCCGGGAGATCCGAGCACGAGTCGAAGCTGCGGCGAGCCCGGCGTGGAATTTGCGGACGGGCCTGCCGCACTGCCGTCAGTAGTGCCCTTGGGGCTGTCTTCGAGAACGATCGTCGGCGTCATCGAGGAGAGCGGACGTTTGCGCGGCGCGATGGCGTTGGCTTCGCCCTGAACCAGCCCGAACATGTTCGGCGTCCCTGGCTTGGCCGCAAAATCGTCCATTTCGTCGTTCAGCAGGAAGCCCGCGCCCTCAACGGTCAAGCCGGAGCCGTAGCCTCCGTTCAAGGTGTAAGTGTTCGAGACGGCGTTGCCGTCCGCATCTACCACCGAGTAATGGGTGGTGGTGCTGCTCTCGGCGGGCGCGGGATTTCCGGCACGCACGGGCGCGTCAGGTTTTGCGGCCAGTATCTCTTGGCGCAGTCCCGCCGCGTAATCCTTGCTCGTGAGACGGGCGACGGGGACGGTGACAAAATCGGAATCGCCGAGGAACTGAGCGCGATCGGCGTAAGCCCGGCGCTGTGCCTCGATGATCGGGTGCAGCGATGCGTAGGCGTCGGGCGCACCCAGATCGAGCGGCTCAAGGATGTTCAGCATTTCGATCAGACCTACGCCGCCTGAGCTCGACGGTGGCGCGCTCAGGATGGTGTAACCGCGGAAATGTCCCACCAGCGGCTCGCGAACCTTGGCCTGGTAAGCGGCCAGATCGGCCAGGTTGATCAGCCCCTGATTCTTCTCCATGCTGGCAGCGATCTCGAGTGCGATCGGACCGCGATAAAAGGCGTCCGGGCCCTGCTGCGCGATCCGCTCCAGCGTCCGCGCCAATTCCGGTTGTTTGAAGATTTCGCCGGGCTGATAGTACTTACCGTCTCGCAGGAAGATGTGGCGCGATTCGTCAAACTTACCGAGCTTCGCGCTCTCGCCGCGCAGATCCTGGGAAAGCTCGTAGCTTACTTCAAAACCGTCCACAGCCAGGTGAATTGCGGGCGCCATCACGCGGGCGAGTCCAAGCTTGCCGTACTTCTGTTCGGCAAGCGCCAGGCCGGCGACGGTGCCCGGCACGCCCGAAGCAAGCGCTCCCACGATGCTGCGGTCCTTAATCACATTGCCCTGCGCGTCCAGGTACATGTTGTGCGACGCTCGGCCGGGCGCCTCTTCGCGATAGTCGATAAACGCCGCCTCGCCCGAAGCGAGCCGCACCAGCATGAATCCGCCGCCGCCGATGTTGCCGGCGAAGGGGTGGGTGACGGCTAGGGCGAACCCCACCGCTACCGCCGCGTCGACGGCATTGCCTCCCGTCCGCAGAATCTCGACGCCGGCGTCGGTGGCGTGGGGTTCGCTTGAAGCGACCATTCCGTGCTTGCCCGCGACGGCAGCGGCGTTGCCACGGACTCCGCAAACGCAAACAACAGCGACCGCCAGGATAGCCAGTGTCCTGAATTCAACATAGGGGCGGCCCCCTGGGGCCGGCCCTACGTCGAATTTAGGACACCACTCCAGGATCGTGGCAGCCAAGGTCGTGCGGGGTACCCGACCGGGACGTAGAGAGTTCGTAAGCATGTGAGCGCCTGACGCGCGAGCCAGCCGTTTGGCGTGGCAACGCGTCCGAAGGACCATCCTGTCGGGCAGGGGAAATGGTCGAAGATCAAATCTAGGTGAAAAGCGGGAGTGGGTCAAGGCGATGCGGGATATCCACCCATTATATGTAATGACCCAATTGGAAGGCTCGAGTGTTCAACGTGCCGCTGAGATCGCGGGCTGAACTCGACGTTCGATTTCTGCGGTTGCGCAGGAGCGCCTTTCAATTTCGAGATCGAAGAAGTTCTGAAGGTTCAGCCAGAATTCGGCATTGTTTGAAAGTAGCGGGCCAGGCGCAAAGCGGTGTCAGCGGTAATGCGGCGGCGCTCGTGCACAATTTCGCCGATCCGCGTGGCGGGCACATAGAGCTCAAGCGCCAGCTTGTCGATACTGAGGACGAGGGGCTTCATAAGATCCTCCCGCAAGACCTCCCCCGGATGCACCGGCGGCAGGAGATTCTCTGACTTTTTCATGTCGGCTACTCCTCAGTGGTAGTACCACGTTTGACGTAATACGTAAAGCAGAGTGGCTTGCCCCAGGAATCGCGATTGAGCGGCACAGGGCGCTCGTTGTGGCACGGTCTTTTCACCGCGCCACCCTAGCGGCGACCGAAGATCTCCGCCACGGCGAATCCTCTTCTTGACAGACGCCGGAGTGGCCGGAGCCGTACAACAGAATGGAGGCCTCCGGGGGTGGTGGCGACTGCGTACGGGAGACCCCGACGATGGCAACGATTAACGCAGGAATTATCTTGTTTGGTAACCTTCATGTAATCCGAATTTTACCTTTTTTCGCGTAAGATGAGTGGAGCCTGGAGAGACAGTGTTCTAGGCTCGGCGTTCGGACCCGATCTTTAGCGGTTCGAACCGGATTCGACGCCGGTCGATTGTTTTCGCTGGTTTCAAGATCGGCTTAAGGCGTAGGGTGAACGTGGAGAGTACTATGGAAGGCTTGGAAGCAACTTGGGAGCGACTCTGGAGCTGGCTGAAGCAGCATCCTGTGACGGCGGCCACGGCCGCGGTGGTCCTGATCGCCGCCCTGGCGTCGCCCTCCAGCCGGAGTACGCAGCCGCCCGGCTCGCATCCTCCGGTGGACCTCGGCTCTGACGAGCCGCCGCTGTTTATCTAACCGTTGAGGCGCTGGGACGCCGCCCGTCGGCGTCCTAGGGTGTCCTTTTCCCCATTCAGTCCCACGTAGTCGGGCCGTAGCGGCGGCCTCGAAGGCAACGGTGTGAATTGCAGCATCGTCGTTCCCGCGAAGGCGGGAATCCGCTCATCGGCGCGCTCTTTTAAGGATTCTCCTAAATGGATTCCCGCCTTCGCGGGGAATCACGATGCGCCTGAGATGATTTCATAGGCAAATGACACTACTGCCGACTGGGATCGAAATCCGAAAAGCGAAACTCGCCTCGAGTTTCGCTTTTCGGATTTCGGGTTTCGATTCTCGAGTTTCGCACTTCTTTTGTGACATACTAGCCCCGCTGGCCTCGGCGGCGGATTCGACTTCTGCCTGACTCTGGATGATCGGAGGAGATATGGCTTTCTGTGCGAAGTGCGGAGCTTCCCTGACGGAAGGTGCTGCCTTCTGTCCTTCCTGCGGCGCAGCCACGGGCGCAACTCCGACCGCCACAACGCCGGTCCCGGCGGCGGCGGCAGCGCCCATGACCTCCAATGTGGCGGCGGCGCTCTCGTATTTGCTCGGGTTTATCACGGGAATCATCTTTCTCGTGATCGAGCCTTACCGGCGCGATTCCTTCGTCCGCTTCCACGCCTTTCAGTCGATCTTTCTGAGCGCCGCAGTGGTGATTATTTCGATCGTCTGGAGCGCGGTGTTCGGCGCGCTGTTTTTTGCGAGCCTCGGGATCCTGTGGAGCTTTCTCGGCCTCGTCTGGATCCTGCTTCGCCTTGCGTTTTTCGTGGTGTGGCTGCTGATGATCTACAAAGCCTACAATAACGAACGCTTTCTGCTGCCGTTCATCGGTCCCATCGCCGCCAAGCAGGCGGGCGTCTGAAGCGTCTGTTGTAGCTGTCTATGACCGCCGATCTTCCAAGAAGGACGGCCGGTCATAGACCGCTACAGCAACGCATTCGATCCTCATCTTCGTATAGACGGGATTAAGAGCAGCGGCTCAGCCCGGGGGGTGAGTATATGCCCGTCAGTGCGGGCTTGGAAAAGCGACATGACCCCCGCGGAAAAGCCGAGCTGCTGCTTTTGGGCATCTCGATCATCTGGGGCGCTTCGTTTGTCGTCGTCAAGGGCGCTCTGGCCCACGCCTCACCGCTGGTCTTCATCGCTATCCGCTTTGTCCTCGCGGGACTGGTATGTGCGGCCGTCTTGCGCGTCGCGCCGCGCCGTCTCGACCGGGATACGCTCCGCGCCGGGTGCATTCTCGGGTTTTTTTTGCTCGGTGGTTACGTTCTTCAGGTTAACGGTCTGCTATACACGTCGCCTTCGAAATCGGCGTTCATCACGGCGTTCAGCGTGATTCTTGTCCCCTTTATCGCCGCGCTCGGAGGAATTCAGCTTCGGCCGGTGAACGTGGTCGCGGCGGCCGCCGGGGTCGCCGGGCTGTACGTTCTGCTGGCTCCTTCGCGGCTGGGGTCGGTGAATCGGGGCGATCTACTGACGCTGGGTGCTTCGATCTCATTCGGTTGCTACATCGTCTGGGTGGGACGCTACGCCGGGCGCTTTGACTTTCGCGAGCTGGTGACGATACAGGTTCTGGTGGTCGGGCTGGCGGCCGCAATTGCGATGCCCCTGGACCGCCATCCCCGGCTCAACTGGACGCCGACGTTTACCCTGGCGGTTTTCATCACCGCGTTGCTTGCGACAGCCCTTGCTTTCTCCGTGCAGAATTGGGCGCAGCGTTACACGCCGCCGGCGCACACGGCGTTGATCCTCTCATCCGAGCCCGTGTTCACGGCACTGACGTCCCGATGGATCACGGGCGAGCGCATGGGTGTGCGCCTGATTGCGGGCGCCGCGCTGATGCTTGTTGGCGTGCTGGTCTCGGAGTTTTGGGGCGGCCGGCCCGCTGCGATCGAGAGCTGACGAGTCCTGTAGCGCCGGTGTCCTCACCGGCGATTCTTCAGGTCCGAATAAACGCATCTCATTGATTTTGCGGCACGGTTGGCGATTGTAAGCTATTGAAAATCACCCAAGGGACGCTCAAGTGGTACCACCGATCTTGTACTCGATCTGATCGAGAAAGGTCGCTCGGCGAGGATCCGAGCGCCATTCTGCTTTCAAAGAAGGCAGAAAGCGGCCTGGCTGGAAGAGGGCAGGGGCCGTTTGATTGATGCGCCGGGCGCCGGTCTTCAGCGCGCTTGCCTTGATCGGAGTCGACAGGGAGATGAGGTCCCACGCTCTGCCCTTAACTGCGCTGGCCTGTTTCAATTTGAGGTGGACGGTCCGCAGTGAACCTCGAAAGAAGCCTCGTGCTCTGTCAGATGTGCTGCGCATCTGAAGCAGCACCGCCCGCATCGTCCTCTCATCTATATGTGGGCCTCAATACGGTATTTCCTGACCTTATAGTTCATAATGCGCTTCGTCGTATTGAGCAGACGGGCCGCCTTGGCCTGATTCCCGCGTGTTGTTTTCAGCGCATCCAGAATAAGATCCCTCTCGTAGCTCGCCACCGATTCGGCCAGGGAGAGTCTGAGGATTGTTCCTGAGGACTCGGCGGTCTGCAATGTGGGCGGGAGGTGATGGCCGTGAATCACGTTGGCCTCGCAGATCACCACCGCGTGCTCTATCACGTTTTCCAATTCGCGTACATTGCCAGGCCAGTGGTAGCTCATCAACATGTCGATGGCGGAGCTCGCGATCCGCTTGATGTGTTTCCCGTGCTCGCGCGCGTACTTCTCCAAGAAATGGTCGGCAAGCATCATGATGTCGGGCTTGCGTTCGCGAAGGGGGGGCAGGAATATCGAGACGACATTCAGACGATAGTACAAATCCTCGCGGAACTCGCCGGCAGCAATTGCCTCTTCCAGGTTCCGGTTTGTCGCCGCGATAAGTCTGACGTTCACCTTCACGCTTGTGGTTCCGCCCAGACGCTCAAACTCACGCTCCTGCAGCGCGCGCAGCAGCTTGACCTGGGTGGCACGCGTGAGGTCGCCGATCTCGTCCAGGAACAACGTTCCGCCGTCCGCCAGCTCGAACCGGCCCTTCTTTGAACCCTGCGCCCCCGTAAAGGCACCCTTCTCGTAGCCAAAGAGCTCCGATTCGACCAGCGTCTCGGGCAGCGCCGCGCAGCTTACCTTGATGAATGGTTTTTTTGCGCGCAGCGAGTTGTAGTGAATCGCATGAGCAATCAGTTCCTTGCCGGTTCCGGATTCCCCTCGAATTAGCGCAGTGGTGTTCGTTTTGGCCACTTGGGCGACTTTTTCGTAAACCTCGCGCATCGGACCGGAGGTTCCAACGATGTTGGAAAAGTCGTACTTCTGCTGCAGCTCGACTCGCAGATGGGTGTTTTCCTCCAGCAGCCGGCGCCTTTCGCTCTCCGCCAGGCGCTGGAATTTGATAGCCTGTCCAATGATCGCCGCCCCCACGGCCAAAAGCTCAGCGGACCGCTCGTATTCACGATCCGTACGGAAGGGCAGCTCCATCCCCAAAGCTCCCGTACACTCACTCGCGATCGGGACCGGAACGGAAAGGTGAGAGACTTCACGCCATCGGCCCTCGTCCGGCGGCGAACCTGATTTTTTCAATGACGGTTCACGGCCGACCTGCGGAATAACAACCGGCCGTCCACTGGAAGCCACCTTTGAGCCCAACTTGAGAAAGCGCCGCTCCCACCCGTTGGCCGGTGTGCTCGACGGGGGCAACTCAACTTCAATCGCGAGTTGCCGGCCATCCTCTTGCGGCAGCATAATGGCCGCCCGCACACTGCCATAGTGACGCTCAAGCAGCGCCAGAGCCTGCCCCAGGGCCACTTTCGTCCCATTGGGTTTCGAGAAGACCTGACTCAGCCTGATAAGAGTATTCATCTGCTGGGACTCGGCCACGCGTTCAGTCACTCTGGATTCCTCTGACAACTTTTTGATCGGATGCCCTACCCGGGCAGGTACGTAATTGTACCCATTTTGAGCGGCGTGTAACGAAAACGTAACGCCAACATTCATTCTAGCTTGGGGAGAGAATACGAGGCCTATGATATTTGCTTATACCTCCAATTAACTTCACCAGACACGGTTTCAGTCATTCCATTGAGTTTTCTGCCGCTGCGCCATCTCATCCAGTCGCGCATTGAAAGAAATCAGAATGATCCTCATCAGGATCTCTAATACGACGCGACCGCCAATTGGAATAACCGCCGGTCAATTGATGACATCCCGGTGCAGAACATTCTCACATCGGCCCTTCGAAATCGATCGAAGAAGAACAGGTTGGAGAGCTTATGATGCCGTCTTGCCAGGGCTCCTCGCCTCCGCGCGGCGTGGTGCAAAGTTGTACCGCCAACCCGAAATCGTAACAATATTGTCACACTACAGCAGCCACCAAGTGCAAAGCCCGGCAAACGAATGGGTGCCCAGACGTGCATATTTCCTTGCTGAAGCGCCAATGAGAACCGGTCCGGGCATCCGTTTGGCACAGGATGCGCATGTTTCCAGGCTTATCGATTCAGGCTTGGCAGCCAGGCCTCTCGATGGGAGGAGACGCAGACCGAATGACCGGAGACCTCATGAAGAGATCGATTCTACGACTGTCGGCCGCTGGGCGAGGTATATCGATCGCACTTCTTACGTTTGCTATCCTGCTGCCACTTCGTGCAACGACAGGCCAGGAGGTGGCTTCCTCGAATCCACCAACGGCGCCCACGCCCGTGCCCGCAGTAGCGTCCCCTCCGGCGTCTTCCCCGAGCGCAAGCGAGGCGCCAGCGCAGGCTCCGCCACCCGCGACTCCACTTCCCGCTCCCGCCATAACGGGTCCGCTGGCCAATCTTCCTCCATTTACTCTCGACGCCGGACCCTTCGGCAACATCGCCTTGAACGGCACGATCAGTGGCTTTGGGATGTGGCAGGACGTACCCGCTCCCGGCGACAAGGCCGGACAAGCCGGCCTCAGCAACGGCCAGGTGTTTGTCCAGAAGGCCGACGGAGTGGTTCAGTTCTATGTTCAGGCGGGCGCCTACACCATGCCTGCCCTGGCGACACCCTTCCTGGCCACTGACAAGACGCTGACGAATTTCTACGGCCCGGTGCCGGTCGCGTACCTGAAGCTGCAGGTGGCGAAGAACACCTCCATTCTCGTTGGCGAGCTACCGACACTGATCGGTGCCGAATACACCTTCACTTTCGAAAACATGAATATCGAGCGCGGGCTTCTGTGGAATCAGGAGAACGCCATCAATCGAGGGGTCCAGGTCAACCAGACACTGGGGAAGTTTGCTGCTTCGGTGAGCTGGAATGACGGCTTCTACTCTAACCGCTATAGCTGGCTGTCGGGATCGCTGGCCTACACAACAGGACCCCATAGCCTGGCTCTCATCGTCGGGGGTAACCTGGGACAGACTGCGTACCAGACCGCGGCGACGCCCGTACAAAACAACAGCCGTATTCTCAATGTCATCTACACCTACACGAAGGGCTCGTGGCTCGTACAGCCCTACTTTCAGTACACAGATGTGCCTACAAATCTTAAAATCGGCATCGAAAAAGGCGCTTCTACCACGGGTGGTGCGATTCTCATAAATCGTACGCTCAAGCACGGCTTCTCGCTTCCGACACGTTGGGAATACATTTCCAGCTCGGGCACGGCTTCCCAGCAGGCTGTCAACCTGATGTTCGGCCCGGGCAGCGCCGGCACATCGGTCACGGTGACGCCCACCTTCCAGTACGGGGGCTTTTTTTTCCGCGGGGACCTTTCCTGGACTCATGCGATCAACTCGACGCCGGGTTACGCTCTGGGGGCTTTCGGCATGAACCAGAGCCAGTATCGAGCCGTCGGAGAAATCGGCTTCATCTTTGGCAACAACATCGAAAAAGGCCGGTAGGAACAAGCGAGGACCCGGATCTAGCAGGCAAAAGAGGGAGGCAAATGACGCCAGCCGAGACCATAAAATTCATTAAGGACGAGGACGTTCAAGTTATCGATCTGAAGTTTGTAGACCTGCCCGGACTGTGGCAACACTTTTCCGTTTCAGCACAAGAGTTCGGGGAGGACGCCTTCACGGACGGGGTGGGCTTCGACGGATCCAGCATCCGCGGGTTCCAGGACATCAACGAAAGCGACATGCTGTTGTTTCCAGACCCGGAGACCGCTTTTGTAGATCCATTTACGAACGTGAAGACGCTGAGTCTCATCTGTGACGTACGCGATCCAGTGGATGGCTCGGATTATTCTCGCGATCCGCGCCATGTCGCGCGCAAGGCCGAAGCCTATCTAAAATCGCTCGGCGTCGCCGACAAGGCTTACTTCGGGCCTGAGGCGGAGTTTTACATTCTGGACAGCGTGAGATTCGACCAGTCCTATAATTTCGGCTACTACCATATCGACTCCGAAGAAGGATTTTGGAACAGCGGCAAGGAAGGCGAGAACGGCGACAAGAATCTGGGCTACAAGACACGCTACAAAGAAGGCTACTTCCCCGTACCACCCACCGACAGCCTGCAGGATATCCGGTCCGAAATGATGTTAACGCTGGAGAAAGTAGGCGTACGAGTGGAGGTGCACCACCATGAAGTAGGTACAGCCGGCCAAACCGAAATCGACCTTCGGTTCGACACCCTGACGCGCATGGCCGACAAGATGTTGAAGTACAAGTACATAATCAAGAACGTGGCCCGCCGCCATGGCAAGACCGTCACCTTTATGCCGAAGCCGATCTTCCAGGACAACGGCTCAGGCATGCATGTCCACTCGAGCTTGTGGAATAACGGCACAAACCTGTTTCACCGAAGGGGCGGTTACGCGGACCTGAGCGAAACGGCTATTCATTACATCGGCGGCATTCTCACCCACGCCCCCGCTTTGTTGGCCTTCGCGGCTCCCACGACGAATTCCTATCGGCGGCTGGTGCCGGGTTACGAAGCGCCGATCAACCTGATGTATTCGCAACGGAATCGCAGCGCGTGTGTCCGCATTCCGATGTATTCGCGCAGCGAGAAGTCCAAGCGAATTGAATTTCGCTGTCCGGATCCCTCGGCCAATCCTTACTTGGCGTTTAGCGCAATTCTGCTGGCAGGCCTCGACGGTATCCAAAAGAAGCTTACGCCTCCCGCCCCGGTCGACAAGGATCTCTACAGCCTTTCCCCCGACGAGAAGGCCAAGGTCAAATCCACGCCGGGAAGCCTGGAGGAGGTGCTTCACGCGTTGGCGAATGACCACGAGTTTCTGCTGAAGGGAGGCGTATTCACAGAGGACCTGATCGAGACCTGGCTCACCTACAAGCACAAGAAGGAACTCGAGGCCGTCCAACTGCGGCCGCACCCATATGAGTTTGCTTTGTACTTCGACGCGTAGCTGAGGGTAGAGCTTTCGACTGCGGCGATTCGTTGGCCGCGCGCAGAGTCCTGTATGGCCGGCAAGGGAAATCGGTGGCTTTGCGTCATTAGCTTGGCGCTGGGAATGGTCGTTTTGCCCGCCGGCCTCATCGCCATCGTGCGCCAAGGTTCATTCGCTGGGGTCATCTTGGTTTTGGCCGGTGCGGCATTGCTGGTCCAGGCAATCGAACAATTCAGCTAGAGGAGGGTTTCATCGAATGGCTGCGAATCGGCAACAGGGGATTTATCTCGGCGGGTTCATTGCGGCTTTTACCGCGATTCCCATGGGGTTGATGGCGTTCGTTTACGATCGGGTGCTGACAGGCTCCCTGGTCACGGCTGGGGGACTACTGCTGCTGGCGTACTCGCTGCTTGGACTTCGCCGGATCAAGCCGTTGGAATTCCTGAAGCAATAGTCGCATCTGCGGTTTCTGGGTACTGCGTCGATGAAGATTCTCAAGAAAGGAAGTTGGCCATGAAAATTCTCGGTCTGTTGGTAATCGTCGTAGGTTGGCTGTTGGCGGTCGGCAGTGTGCTGGTCACGGCATCGCTCACCGCCCGGCTCATCCTGTGCATACTCGGCTTTGCCCTCAGCGTCTTCGGTATTCTCAAGATTCTTAACGGCGCCTATCTGAAACAAGCCATCTGGAAGCAGTGATCTCAAGCGGTGCGCCTTTCTCGTTCCGGCGCGGAGGCCGCAACCTTTAGGAGAAGGTGAATGAAGACTACCAAAGTAAATTTTCTGGCCGTTCTGCTTCTGACCGCCGCGTTTGGCGCGCTGGCAATCCAGGCGAGGGGCCAGACCACTTCCGGCGCCCAGGCCAGTTCGGCGCCCCTGAACGCGCCATTGAACATCAAGGACGCCAACCCTCCATCGCCGGCTGATCAGGCTAAGGGGGACCCGGGCGGAACACTTACCGGTACCGTCAGCGACGTGCCCGCCTCGGATTCGAAGAAGGGGCTCACGCTTGGAGACGCGATCAACCAGATCGGCCAAAACAAGGTGGCGGTCAACTTCGTGTGGACCTTGGTTACGGGCTTTCTAGTCATGTTCATGCAAGCGGGATTCGCGTTGGTGGAGACCGGCCTGTGCCGGGCCAAAAACGCCAATCACACCATGATGATGAACTTCATGGTGTACGGCTTCGGACTCTTTGCGTACTGGGTGTGCGGATTTGCTTTCCAGATGGGCGGCGTCGGGGCCACGGCCAACCTCGGCGGAACCGCTCCCCTCACCGGCGAACTCGTGCGGCACTGGTTCGGGAAGGATTGGGGGCTGATCGGCACCCATGGCTTCTTCCTCAGCCAAGCGGGCACCTACGATGTGGGAGTCATGGTGCTATTCCTCTTCCAAATGGTGTTCATGGATACGGCCGCCACGATCGTCACCGGCGCCGCGGCGGAGCGCTGGAAATTCGCGGCCTTCGCCATATCCTCCGTGTTCCTGGCCGCGTTCACGTATCCAATCTTCGGCAATTGGGCCTGGGGTGGCGGTTGGCTGTCACAGCTCGGCGCCAACTTCGGGCTCGGTCATGGCTACTGTGACTTCGCCGGTTCGGGTGTTGTGCACGCTGTTGGCGGCATCACGGCGCTGGCCGTATCGATGATAATCGGCGCGCGCATCGGCAAGTACAACCGCAATGGCTCGTCGAACGCCATGCCGGGCCACGACATCGTGATCGTGCTGACGGGTTGCTTCATCCTGGCCTTCGGGTGGTTTGGATTCAATCCCGGCAGCACGCTGGGAGCCTCCGGGAACGGCGCGTTACGCATCGGGTCCATCGCGGTAAACACTATGCTGGCCGGCTGCACCGGCTCGTTTGGGGCTTTGTTTTACATGTGGTTGCGATACGGCAAGCCGGACGCCTCGATGGCCGGCAATGGTCTGCTGGCCGGTCTGGTCGCGATCACGGCCCCGAGCGGATTCGTGAACACGATTGGGGCAGCGATTATCGGTTTTCTCGCAGGTCTCCTGGTTTGTCTCAGCGTTGAATACTTCGACCGTAGAGCTCGCGTCGACGATCCGGTTGGCGCGATTTCGGTCCATGGCGCGTGCGGACTCTGGGGCGTCATCTCCGTGGGGCTCTTCGCTGATGGCAAGTCGAACTACGGCGGGTCCTGGAACGGCGTCGCCGGCAGTGTTACGGGCCTGTTCTACGGTGATCCATCTCAGCTTGTAGCGCAGCTCGTTGGAGTGGCGACACTGGTGGGTTTTGTGTTCAGCCTCTCCTATGTCTTCAACCTGTTTGTCGATTACTTTGTCGGGCAGCGCGTCTCAGCTGAGAGCGAGCTTGAAGGTCTCGATATCCCAGAAATGGGCGCCCTCGGATATCCGGAGTTCGTGCTGAAGACCTACCGCCAGGACATGCCACACGGTCAAGCCCATGCCACGGCGCCTTCCGTGCTTGCCTCAACTCTGGTCGGGGCTTGATTAATCAGGAGCAGGAGACAACAAATGTCGAATGCGCTACAAGTCGAGTATCCCGCGCCAGAGCCGTTGGCCGCTCGGGCGCTGCCACAACCCGCTCCATTGTTTGATTCGGCCCTGGCGCCGCGCCACCCCGCGCTAGCGGCCGTAGCTCAAAGCGACTTTGCTCAAGGCGTCGAATTAATCGGCATGGGCGAGCCCCGACAGGCGGCGGAGTGCCTCCGGCGGGTGCTCGACGTGGCGCCTGATTTCGCTGACGGGCACGTTGCCTTGGGGATCGCCTACGCCATGGGAGCGCGGATCTATCCCGCGCTCGACCATCTCGAAAGAGCTACCAAGCTTGAGCCTCACAATTTCTTCGGCCACTTCAAGCTCGGACAGCTCTACTTCAAGCTACGAGTGCCGCGGAAGGGCTATGACGCGATGACCCGCGCTCTCGATTGTGCGAGTTCGGTTACTGAGCGCAAGCTCGTGGCCCAGCTCATCCGCGAGGAAAAACAGCGCGAGCACAACGGAGTCCAGCGGCCCTGGTGGAACAAGCCGTTCTCCCGCATGGCGCTCTACGTGGCCGGGAGCCTGGCGGGGATAGGCGGCGCGATACTGCTTCGCCTTATGCACCTGCACTGATTCCAAAGGTGAAGATGGGGTACAAAACGACCATGCTTCGGCAGCATTTGTTGGAAGCCATCAAGCAACAGAGGGCGTCGCTGGCGTCCACCATTATTGCCGCCATCGCATTGATCTGGGTCATCCACGCGCCTCCGCTGCCGGTGGTGGTCGGCTGTTTCGTCGCCTTGGCCCTCATCTTTTTCCGGTCTCGCACCAAGTTGCTCTCAAAGAAGAAGGACGGCTAGAGCCCAATCCTTATGGACATATCGCTCCAGATTCTACTGTTCATTGCGCTTCTGGTGCTGCTGTCGAAGGCGCTGGGCGGCCTCGGTGGGCGCATGGGGCTGCCTGTGGTGCTCGGCGAACTTCTGGCGGGTGTGATACTCGGCCCGACATTAATCGATGTCTGGCGCTTCTCGTGGTTCTCTGGTACCTCTCTGGTGGCTGGTGCGCCGGTCTCCCTCGCGTCGGTCATGAATGTTCTGGCCGGACTCGGAGTCGTGATACTGATGTTCGTCGCCGGGCTCGAGACCGATGTCGACCTGATGAAGAATGCGGTCGGCCCTGCGTTCTGGTGCGCAACCGGCGGAGTGATTCTCCCTTTGGCCGGTGGTGCGGCCCTCGCGCGGATCGCCGGCTTCTCCTGGCCCGAGGCGATATTCGTCGGCACGATCCTTACGGCAACAAGCGTCTCGATCACCGCCCAAACCCTACTGAACCTGAACAAACTGCGCTCCAGGGTGGGATCGACGATCCTCGGCGCGGCGGTTATCGATGACCTTCTGGGGCTGATCGTGCTCTCAGTGGTTATTGCCGTGGAGGCACGCTCCATTCCCGGCGCCGCGGGATGGATGGCTGTTGCCGGGACAGTTGGCCGTATTTGCGTCTTCTCGGTCTTGGCCCTCTGGCTCGGGCCCAGGCTCGTTCGCTTTCTGTTCAGACAGGCGCGCCATCTACATGGATCGCACACCAGCGTGGCGATAGCCCTGGTCATCTGCTTCGCACTTGCGTTCCTGGCCGAGTCGCTCGGCGGCATGGCATCGATAACCGGCGCTTACCTGGCTGGCCTATTTGTCGCCATGACACCGGCCCACCAGGAGGTGATTGACGATTTACGATCCATGTCGCATTCCTTCTTTGGGCCGCTGTTCTTTGCATCCATCGGACTCGAGATCAATGCCCGGCGACTCGGGGGCAGCGCGGGCCTTTTCCTCCTGATTCTGCTGGTTGCCGTGTTCGGAAAGATTTTGGGCTGTGGCTTGGGCACATGGTTGAGTCGGTTCACGCTGCGAGATTCACTGGCCGTGGGAGTTGGAATGATTCCTCGCGGTGAGGTCGGGCTGATCACCGCCAGCATAGGACACGCGGCCGGTTTGGTCTCCTCGCAGGTTTACTCGCTAGCGGTCGTCCTCGTGCTGGCAACCACGCTGGTTACGCCGCCGTCGTTGCGCTACTGTTTTGCCGGTTCCAAGTCCGACATGGAGCCCGGTTTGGGACCTCCACTCATCGAGGGCGCTTCAGTAGACGCGTGAAGAAAACGGGGCGGAGACTGGAAAGCGCCGGCTGTCGTGGCCCTGCAAAGACGAATCGCCCGTTCACGGGTGCGGTTTCAGGGAGAGCATATTCTAAAGAACGCAAAGGTGGGGAACCTATGATCAAAATGGAAGCGGTTATTCAGCCGTCGCGTGTCGATGCCGTTAAGGAAGCTCTTCAAGAGGTTGGGGTTCAGGGTATGACCATGACCGAGGTGCGCGGGCACGGACGGCAGAAAGGGCATTCGGAGGTTTACCGGGGGAATGAATACACCGTCGATCTGCTGCCCAAGGTGAAAGTTGAGGCGATCATGGCGGACGACCTCGTCGACAACGCTGTCGATGCAGTCGTAAGGGCCGCCCGCACCGGCAAGATAGGAGACGGCAAGGTCTTTCTCTACCAGGTCAGCGACGCGGTACGGATTCGAGACAGCCGGCGAGGCGAACAGGCTCTTTAGCCTCCACTGGCCACGGCGCTCAGCGTCTGACGGACAAGCAACCGTACTAATTCAGGCCAGCCCGCTTCCACGATCTTTGTCCTGTCTCGGTAGCAATTGCGAGCCGCTGCTGAATGAAGAGCCGTGGGCGTAAAGAGTATATCGTAAGCGGCCAGCGATTGTTCGCCGAGGTAGACGGTCAGATCTGCAAGATCGTGAGGAAGATGAAACAGTAGCGGTATCCCGGGAATCCTTTTCGGACGTTTCTTTGGAAGCACGAGTGATCCAGCATAACGGCGCCAATTGCCCTTGGTGACGGTCGGCTGTGCGGACCGATGAGCCAGTTGAATTGCATGCTCTCTCAAAGGTGGCGGAACGCAGACAGCCCGACCTGAGCCTGAAGGTCGTGATAAGCGACAAAAGTCTATTTCGTAAGAAGAGGACGTATTGCTGGTCGTATCGGCGCCGTTCATCTGGCCACGCGTCCTTAGGGTGGCCCGGTCCATGGCTCGCTCGTGCGGCGGCAATCCAGGAGCTGGCTTGCCTGGGAAAAGCACTGACCCTTGTGACAGTCCGCCGCATCCGGGCGTGGTCAGGCCCATCTTGGGCTGGTCGCTCTAGCGCGGGGAACTGTCACGAGCAATTCAGTTGCCGCTCGCGACGATTAGGATTTGGTGGGGAAGTGCCGCAGTCAGTGCGCCTGCGGAAATCTCGACCGTGCTGAGTGGGGATACCGCCGCGCCCTCCGGCTTGCGGGATTGGACCGGCAAGCTACTGTGAATCTTGGCTTGCTGCTATTGGCGGAGGGACGACTTGAAGAGGGGGCGCAGCTTCTCCGGCCGCATTGGGTTGGCTTGAGTCAAAAGGAAAAGCAAACCGTAAGAGATGTGGCCCCCCGGCGCCAGTGAGCGCTTGGAGGACCCAGAGCAGACCTTGGTTGTACACACGTAATTGGTAGCGAGGTTGGCAGCGACTTAAAAGTGAGCCAGTTTCGCCAATTTGGGCAGCCAGGAGTCATCGGTTTCTGCTCGGCCAATCCCTGAAAATGACTTGGGTGTGACCGTTCGGAGCCGTCCGGCCCGTCTCTCCCGAGAGCGCCGGAGGACTGTCGCGCGATAGGATGGCGGAGTGCTGGATGCGGCCGACGCCCCTCCTTCACCGCCGCGGTTGTCGTCTGAGATTCCAACTCACGCAAGATACTCCTTCATGATGCTGATGTAACGGCGGCAGGCTTCTTTCATGTCGCCGTTGAACCCATCCTGCTCCAGGGAGAGAAAGCCGCTGTACCCGGTCGCCTTGAGGGCGTCGGCGATAGCCTTGAAATCCATCACACCCTGGCCCACCTCCACGTAGTCCCGCATCCGGGCGTCGATGTCCCGCAGATGAAGGTTCATCAGACGTCCACCTAGCTTATGGACGGCCATCGGTGGGTACTCGCGTTGGTTCATGGCCCAGCCGCAGTCCAGGTTGCTGCCGAGCGCAGGGTCGCGAATGTCGTCCCAGAGGCGCAGGAAGCCATCGCTGACCGGCAGCATGGTGTGAGTGTGGTTCTCGATCGAGAACCTGAGGCCGTGGGCTTTGGCGCGCTCCAGGCAAGCGCTCATGGTTTGCGTGAAGAGCGGCCAGAGCTCGGAGTAATCATAGCCGGAGGCGATGTCGATGTGGAACTTCTCGCCGGGCTTGGGATCTTCCATAAAGTAGCGCGGCAAATAATCTACGCCCTGGACCGATAGTTCCCGCGCCCACGGCGCAACGATATTCACCATGGGCGCATTCAGCCTCTTGGCGATGCGGCAGCCGGCCTCGAAGTAATCGAGACTTTTCTTTCGCTGGTCTGCATCCCGGCTCGTCAGGCCTTCCACCACGGGTTGGAACATGGGGTACTGGGGAACCTCCAGGCGATAACGATCGAGCTGCGTGCGGATCCGATCAATGGTGGCGTCAGTCCAGTAATCGTCGATATCGCGCCGCGAGTTGGCGATCAACTCGACGCCGTCAAAACCCAGGCCGCCGATAATGTCGATCGCCTCTTCCGGATGCGCGCCGGGAGCAAGGCTATGGAAATTCCAGCTCACGGAGCTGATTTTGAACCGCTTCCCGCCCGCCAGTGGAGAAGGCTCAGGAGCGCGGCTCATCTCGGAGAGCAGGGCCCGAGAGTTCGCTAGCAACAACGGTCCGCCGAGGCTTACAAGGGGAATGAACTCACGACGCCGCATGGATTACCTCCGGAGCACGCCGCGCGGCACGGGCATCTTGCCCATGGGCTTCAGGATCATGGTCTGAAAGGAGCGTGCGGCGTTATGCGGCCGTCACTCGTAAAGTTCAGGCCATGGCCTAGAAGGCCATGCAACGCGCGAGTATTTGATCTCAGGAAGCGTATCATAACTTCACCAGCCCGGCCCAAATCGACGGAAGCGGTGGGGCAGAGGGTAAAGCTACCGTCCGGCACGAACTATGCACGGCGGGAGACCCAGATTTGTAGCCAAGAGCCCGGAAAGCCAAAAAAGGAACCAGTGCCGGAAGGGGTTTACGTATTGCCCTGAGCATGAGACACTCTCAACCGCCCACTGAGGCCGACCGTAATGAGATACCAATTCCTGGTTGAGTCCTACGACACAGAAAGGATCAAGGTGGTCAGCGTCTGGTCCATGTTCAGGGACGATGATCTGGCCGTGCGGCCGAGCTCGCTTGAGGCGCGAGGACGGAGCGTACACGAACAGATGGTTCACCAGTGCGTGAGCGAGGATCTCTGGTTCCGGAACGTCCTGGGCATTGACGTACAAGCTCCGCCCCTTCCCACTCTGGAAACGCGTCTCGAGTTCATGACGCGTTACGCAGAAGATTCGGGGAAAAGGCTGCAAGGGCTTGGGAAGAAGCCGGAAGAATGGTGGGAGGAGATCGTCAACTTCTTCGACGTTCGCCGTTCGCGGGCCTGGGTCATGACGCGCCGTATCGCCCACACGGCTCAGCACCGCGGCCAACTACTGGCAATGCTCCGCGTGCTCGGCCGCGAGATCCACAGCACCTACGGCCCCACGGCCGACACCGGCGGATTGATGCAGAACCGGGCGCCTACGATTTATGCTTACCCGGCCCTTGAGGCTTTGCTCGAGGGCGAGCAGCGCGGCGGCTCGAAACGGCAGCTGCCGCCGCCGGGCCAGAAGCCATTGACCGAGCGCCCCGCGCCGCATTCTGGCACCAAGTAAGCTGTTTCCTGATTTTGGTCACGTAGGTCTCAATGAAGAATTCGCGGCCTCGTGCCGGAGCAGTCACTCGCAATGCTCTGGTCTTGGAGCGCGTTTCGGCACCGAAATCCTGGAAGCTTTGTCGGATCCCCCCAAGCGGCTTACACTACACACTTGGGACTTATCATGACGAACGATCTCACTCGCCGCAGTTTTCTTTCTGCCGGAGCAGCAAGTCTGGCGGCCCTGCCGGCGCACGGCCTGACTTCTGAGGCGGCCATCCCCGCAGAGACCTCGCAGCGCAAGTTCTATATGGTTTTGAGCGTCAGCCGGCTGGGGTTCCAGGCCGGCTTTGCCGAATCCTTGGATCTCGCGGTCAGGCACGGTTTCGAAGGCCTGGATGCTGATCCCAATTACTTCGCATCTCTTGGCGAGGACAGGCTCAAGCGGCTGCTTGATGACTTGCACGCGAAGAATCTCAAGTTCGGTGCCGCAGGCCTGCCCGTCGAGTTTCGCAAGGGTGAAACTATATTCAATGATGGGCTGAAGAAGCTCCCAGCCACCGCCGATATTCTGCGGCGCGCTGGCATCCGGCGCGTAAACACCTGGGTTCTGCCCTGCAGTAACGAGCTCACTTATCTGCAGAACTTCCGCGAGCACGCCGGGCGGCTGCATCAATGCGCGATGGTCCTCGGCGATTGCGGTCAGCAACTCGGCCTGGAGTACGTCGCCCCGCGCACTCTCTGGCGGAGCGAACGGCATCCCTTTGTGCACACCCTGAGCGAAATGAGGGAACTCGTCGTTGCGATTGGGACGAGCAATCTTGGAGTTCAGCTTGACAGTTGGCACTGGTTCAACGCGGAGGAGACGGCGCAGGATCTGCTGACGCTGCGCGGCTCAGATGTGGTGACCGTGGATCTGAACGATGCGCCACGAGGCCCAGCGCTCGATCAGTACCAGGACGATCATCGTGAGTTGCCTGCCGCCACGGGCGTGATTCCCGTCAAGGAGTTCCTGAACGCGCTGGTTCGGATCGGGTACGACGGGCCGATCCAGGCGGAACCCTTCAACGCCGGCCTGCGTGCCCTCTCACTCGACCAGGCTTGCGCGAGCGCCGCCTCGGCCATGAAGAAGGCCTTCAGCGCGGCCGGACTCATGTAGCGCGGCACACAGATTGCAGCCCGCCGTGGCTTATGGGGACGGTCTTCCTATCAATCATAAGGACGGTAATCAGCTCGCGCCGGCGCGCACGCGGAAACTGGATCTTGCTTTCGAGATCGTCCTTCCGGACGAATTTTTGCATCTGGTTGACATAACCCTGACAATTCGGCGGTTAGGGCCAGCGATACTGACTCCCGATTCGAGGGCCGGTCAATGAGCAACCGGCATCGAGCAAATTGACCTCGATTCTCCTTCCTCTCTGACTCGGGCTCATCGCCGGGCCCGAGTCACCCTCCCTTCAGTCGACACTCGGCAGACGGCAGTCGAGATTCCACAGTTGACAGCCAAACGTCAAAGGGCGATGTGCAATCACAGAGAACCAAAAGCAACTTCCAACTTCCAACGGACCACGGACTAAGGATTAGGGCTAAGGACAAACCCATGCAGGGTCCCATCCGCAACCCGGCCGATCTGCACGTCGACGAGGAGATTGGCCGGCAGGTCGGAGTCATGGACCGACAGCGGCAGATAGTTGCTACTGAGCGCTGCGCGAGAATGCGACATCGGCTCAGAGTTGCAAAGGGAAGCGCTTGCCTTCGACCCGGAATCGCCTGTCCTGCCTGCTGCCGCGGCGCGGGGTGTTCGATCCAACGTGACGGCTGACAGAGTGCGGCCGACTTGCGACTCGAGGAAGGCATGGCGCTTGCCGGCCATGAGGACGCGCAAGGCGCGCCCACGCTCGTGCGCGATTCGTCCGTCCACTTGTTCCGCACGACCGGCAGCAGGGGTGCCCGGCCGCGCCGAGTAGGGAAACACGTGCAGGTAGGTGAAAGGCAGCCTCTCGATAAACTCCGCGCTCAGGCGATGATCCTCGGGCGCCTCGCCCGGGAAGCCGGTCATCACATCGGCGCCGATGCCGGCGTGAGGCAATTCCTCGCGAATCGCGAGGATGCGTTCGGCGTACTGCGACGTCCAGTAGCGGCGGTTCATCGACCGCAGGATTCGGTCGGACCCGCTCTGCAGGGGCACGTGGAAGTGCTCGGCGATACGCTTTTCGCACGCGGCCAGGCGGATCAGCGCCGGCGAGACGTCCATCGGCTCGATCGAGCTGATGCGCAGCCGCGGAATCGCCGTCTCGCTCAGGATGCGATCGAGCAGGCCCAGGAAATTGATCGTCCGGTTCAGGTCACGCCCATAGCTGCCCAGATTAATTCCGGAAAGCACGACCTCCCGGAAGCCGTGACCCTCGAGCTGGCGCACTTCCTCGATCACGCGGTCGGGCGGCAGGCTGCGGCTCGCGCCGCGCACCGTGGGAATAATGCAGAAAGCACAACGCGCGGCGCATCCGTCCTGGACCTTCAGCGTGGGACGCGTTCGATCGTCGGGAACGGCCGGCGCAAAGTGAAACTCCGCGCCGATGTCTCCAACCAGCACTTGAGCTTCGGACTCATACGACGAAGGTTCAGCCCCTGTAGTGCAGCCTTCGGACGATACTGTGGTGCAGGCTTCCGGGCTTCCCTCCGGCTTCGCATTGCACGCAGGATGCGTGCACCACAATCCGGCTTCGCGATTGAGAATCTCAGCCAGCTGATGCTTGTGCGAATTGCCGATCACCCACGCGACCCCCTCCAGCCCTGCAATCTCCTGCGGAGCACGCTGCGCGTAGCAGCCGGTGACAAGAATCCGGCACTGGGGATTAACGCGATGGATGCGCCGGATGATCTGGCGGACCTCGGTGTCGGCGGCCGCAGTTACGGTGCACGTGTTCAGGACGGCGATGTCGCTCGACGCCATGTCAGCGGCTTCGCCGAACCCGGCATTTGCCAACTGGATCTTCAGCGCATCGCCATCGGCCTGGCTGGCGCGACACCCAAAGCTGGTAAGGCTGAAGGTCTTCACAGCAGTTATTTTATTCTGAGATGGCGGCGACAGGTGAGCGAAACATCAGGTTCGTGGTGGGTCGGTTCGACGTAGGGCGGCCGTTGTGGCCGCCCACATGACAGAACGGACTCCAAATAGGCGGCCACAAGGGCCGCCCCTACGTCAAACTGCCGCAGATCGGAGGGGAATCAAGGCAGTGTCACGAGCATCCGGCGCGAAGCTCACTCGCACCTATCTGCCACTTCTCCAGGATTCCAAGCCTGTCCAGCCGAGCGCCAGACGGCCAAGAGTCGCGGGTTCGAGAGGTGGGGCCTCAACGCTTGCATCGGTGTTAGAAGTTTGGCCTGCCAGGACTCCCTGTCCGGCTACGGTGTTGTACGCATAGCCCGTCAGAACGGCAAGAATGGAATTCCATTTGACTTCGACATCGAGCCTCGCCCAGCCGTAGTGGGTCCCTCCGTTAATGGTGAAACGTATCCCCAGATAACGGTTCTTGACATCGTCCCAATTGCCCCCCGAGCCGTGTCCGCCTAGAACACTCCGCCAGCGATCCGCCATAAAGCCGACAATGAAGAACGGCTGGCTCGAACCAATCCGGGCGCCGCGGGGCAAGGCAAGCGCAAGGTCCGTATGAGACGTGATCACGGCGTTTTGGGGATGAAGCGCCCCGGTTGCAAAGACCGATTGACTCAAGACGGACGTGTTGGGATTCACTTCGTTCGTCAGCACGATGTCGGTCACGCCATCGTGGTTGAGGTCAACCAGAAGGTAGCTTTCATTCATCAGGCTCTCGTGCACCGGGGTGTAAACAATTTGCGCGGCGGCTGGTGTTGCCAGAGCCAGCAAACCGGCACCGGCGGCGCCGGCTGCTGCGCAATACGAACGCAAGGCGCTCTCCAACGTTCCGCGAAGCGGTTCTGCGCACAAAGTTCGTTTCGTGGTTTCGAGTCCCATACCCGATCGATCCCTCCCGGCCAGAGACTTCGGCGACTTGCGGCCTGCGCGTCAGGATACACGGGTGCGTCTATCGGCGGCAAGCGGTAGGTCGCGGGTACTGGCGTCATTTGCCATCGGAAACCCTTTAGGAACGCCGTCATTCCCGCGAAGGCGGGAATCCATAAGGAAATAGGCGAGAAGAATCTCGAAACCTGGATTCCCGCTTCCGCGGGAATGACGAGCGACAAAGGTCGTTCCGGTCGTCAAATCACCACTACCAGATTGCGGGCTAGGCGCTGGCGGCGCGCCGTTGCTGGTAACACTGCAGACAATAAACCGGTCTGCCTTGAGTCAGCTTGAACGGTACTGTCGTCTCTTTGCCGCACTGTGAGCAAACTGTAGCGGTGACCGAACGGGATGCGTGGGAAACCGCACGATGCGCTGGTGGGGCAAACTCGCTGCGTCTCGCCTTACAGGTCTTACATCGCCGAGGTTCGTTCTTGAAGCCCTTCTCGGCGTAAAACATCTGCTCGCCAGCCGTAAACACGAACTCGGTCTGGCACTCGATACACCTGAGGACCTTGTCTCGATAGGGCATGCTCGGGCTCCCCCTTTAGGGCCCAGCCTGCTTCTAGCGGGATGATGCTATGGAGGCGGAGGCCGTCTCTGACACCGGTCTCCGCCTCGGGTTTTTAGTCTCGTTCCATCCTGGCCTTCTTGCGAACTCGCTTGCGGGCCAAGGCTTCTTTTACTCGCCGCTTCTCGCCAGGTTTCAAATAGAAAGAATGGCGCTTGATCTCTTTGATGATGTCTTCCTGCTGGACCTTGCGCTTGAACCGGCGAAGTGCGTTTTCTAACGACTCGCCTTCCTGAAGTCGTACTTCAGCCACCTGCTAAATCACCCCGCTTCCCTTCATAAGGTGAAGACTACAAACTGGTTGAATAATGACCCACCTTTTCGGCTGAAGTCAAGGGGATTTTCGACAGTCTGCTGTAGCGGCGGTCTATGACCGCCGACGGTTCGTCAGGGAAAGCCGGCGGTTGCAGACGGCCGCCACGGCAGCCGGCGGTCATAGACCGCCGCTACAGCAGCCGTCCCTCAGATACGCTGCTCTTTCCATTTCCCCCGCCGGAACAGAATGGCGCTGGCGGCGGCGATGGCCGACTCTGCAATCAGAATCGACAAGTAGGCTCCCTTGGATTCGAGGCCCGCGGGCACGGCCAGCAGGTACGCCACCGGGATCTCCAGCAGCCAATAGCCGAAGAGGAAGATGATGGTCGGCGTGCGCGTATCACCGGCGCCGTTGAACGCCTGGAGCATCACCATGCCGAAGGCATACGCCATGTTGCCGTAGCTCAGGATGCGCAGGCAGTTCACGGCCAGCGGCACCACTGCGGGATCGTGCGTGAACAGGTGGATCACCGGCACCGTCCAGATCACGAAGGCCACACCGATGCTGCCGAGAAAAATCATGTTGTAGAGACCCGTGCGCCACACCGACTTCTCCGCGCGCTCGGGATGTCCCGCGCCCAGGTTCTGCCCGACGAGCGTCGCCGCAGCGTTGCTCAGACCCCACGAAGGCAGAATGGCGAAGATCACGATGCGAATCGCGACCGTGTAACCGGCCAGCGCCGCGCTGCCGAACAGGCTGATGATGCGCACGAGTCCGATCCAGCTTGCATGCGCGATCACGAACTGCAAGATTCCCGTCATGGAGACGCGCAGCAGGCGTCCCATCACGTTCAGATTCACGCGAATCTGCCGCGTCAGCACGCGAATCCGCTCTGTGCCCTTCAGCAGCCGGTAAAACTGGTAAAGCACACCGATACTCCGTCCGGTGAACGTCGCCAGCGCCGCGCCCGTCACGCCCAATCGCGGGAAAGGCCCGAGCCCGAAGATCAGGCACGGATCGAGAATCAGGTTGATGATGTTCGAGACCCACAGCAGCCGCATGGCGATGGCTGCGTCGCCCGCGCCGCGGAAGATGGCGTTATTCAGGAAGAGCAGCATGATCGCGCCCATGCCGCCGAGATAAATCCGCGCATAGCCCGAACCCATGGCGATGATGGCCGGCGATGCTCCCATCAGCGCGAGCAGCTTGGGCGCGAGGAAGAGGCACGGCAAGCCGATCACGAGTGAGGTCGCGATGCCAAGCAGGATAGCTTGGACTCCGGCGACGGCCGCGGCCTCAGAGTCCTTCTCGCCGATGCGACGAGCGACCATGGCTGTGGTCGACAGGCTCAAGCCCATCGCGATGGCAAAGATCAGGCTCGCCATCGACTCGGTCAAGGCGACGCTCGCCATGGCATCCGAGCCGAGGCGCGCCACCCAGAACACGTCCACCACGGCGAAGAGCGATTCGAGCACCATCTCAAGCACCATCGGGATGGCGAGCAGAAAGATGGCGCGATTCAGATTGCCAGCGGTGAAGTCCTGATGCGATCCGCGCAAGGCTTCGCGCACGGACGCCCAGAAGCTCGGCTGCGCCTGTGTTTGGGGCTGCAATACGGTTGCGGTTGTGTCCATGGCGTCCATGGGAACCTCGCAATCTCAGGGTTACTGGTCTGGGCTACAGGGTTAAGGCTGATTGGCCCGCGGCGTTTGGACGCGCCGGTCAGGCTCAAGGAAACGGTCAGCACCGTTCTCGCGCCTGCGGCGTTCACCAACGCCCACGGTCAGGAAGAACGGCTAGCTAAGGAAGGACGGGTTCGGGATGACGTTCTGCATAACGCGACCTCATGCGCCGCTGCCGGACGTAGCGGCTACGACGACCACCGCATAGTACACGATTCGAAGCACGCGAGTCCAGCGGAATCGGTATCTCGGTGTTTGGCCAGGATCGCAGTGCCGATGGTGTCGTGGGCCAGCAACGGGCTCGACGACCTGGACGGAGGGCTACATCGACCCTGCCGTGCCTTCTCGCCGCGGCCCAATGAACGCTACCGCACGGCAAGGCCTTTTCCTGGGCCAGGAACACTAAAGCCACGCAGTTTGACCTGAAGGGTGGTTGAAAGCAAAAGGTTTAACTCTGGCGTGGCTTCGCTTCCGAACACTCGGGGATGAGCCGCAAGTTGTTGAGTGTACAATGTGCACTCTTATAATCGAAACGGCTCGGGGTGATCGGTGGGTTCGCTTTGCAGCCTCTGAGATTGTAAGCTACTGATGACATTAAACTTGTGGGTTTGATTCCCTCAGAATTTGAAAAATTTCGCTGCCAGGCTCCCCGCCGACCTAAGCGCAGAGCCCAGTGTAATAGCCTCGCTGGGTAATCGGTCATCCGCAGTCGCCGAACGACGTCGAGTGGCCCCGGCGGAAACTGCTTTCAAGCTGGCGACGAGCAAGGTCACGCAATACTCCGGTACCGATTCGCTAAATTCTTTATGCCACATCCGAGGAGAGTTGTCAAGATGGGTAGTAACTCAATTTCCTGCGCACGGGCGTCTCGCCCGCGAATGCAACACAGCCAGGATGGCCGTGCCACCGCAAATTGAATTCAGTGAGAAATGCCTTGGGTCTGATCTCAACTCTAATGCCTTGGGGGGCCAAGATGCGGACTTTGCCGGCCTGAAGGCGCTACCACACCCGGCACATCTTGTCGCGCACCATCGGTTGACCCGCCTTGCAGTGGAACGCCTGCTGGAATTGCGGCAGGTCTGACATGAGCCCGTTCACGCGATACTTCGCCGGCGAGTGCGGATCGGTGAGCGCGCGCAGGCGCTCGTCCTCGGGACGGTCGTTCGAGCAAGCCCACTGCGCGTTGCCGATAAAGAATCGCTGCTCAGGCGTGAAGCCATCGATGGGGCGCAGGTCCTGGCCGGCGGTCTGTTTCTGCCATGCGATGTAGGCCAGCAGCAGCCCGCCGATGTCGGCCACGTCTTCGCCGCTGGTCAGCTTGCTGTTGATGTGGATATCATCCACCACAACGTATTGGGCGTACTGGTCGCGCACACATTGGACGCGCTCCTCGAACCGGGCCGCGTCGTCCTTTGTCCACCAGTCGCGCAGATTGCCTTGAGCGTCGAACTTGCGGCCTTCGTCGTCGAAGCCGTGGGTCAGCTCGTGGCCGATCGTCCCGCCGGTGTCGCCGTAATTCGGCGCGTCATCCATCTTGGGATCGAATAAGGGCGGCTGGAGGACGCCGGCCGGGAAGTTGATGTCGTTCAACTGCGGACTGTAGTAGGCGTTCACCGTGGGCGGCGTCATGCCCCACTCGCCGCGATCGACGGGCTTGCCGATCTTGGCAAGCTGACGCTTGGTCTCGAAGATAGCGCTGCGCTGCACATTGCCTGTGAAGTCGCCGCGAACGATCTCGAGCGAGCTGTAGTCGCGCCACTTGTCGGGATAGCCGATCTTGTTGACGATGGCGTGGAGCTTGGCAAGCGCCTGCTGGCGGGTCTCGGGACCCATCCACGGCAAAGTCTTAAGGTCCTCTTCCATGGCGGCTTCGACCTGCTCGGTCATCTTCAGCGTGCGGGCCTTGGTGTCGGCGCTGAACGTCTTGGCCACAAACACCTGTCCCAGCGCCTCGCCCAGATCGCCGTTCACCGTGCGCACGCACTGCTTCCAGCGCGGGGGCATCTGCTTGATGCCGCGCAGCGTGCCGCTGTAGAAATCGAAGTTCTCGCGCTGGAAATTCATGGAGAGATACGGCGCCCAGGCGTGGACGAGGTGCCAGCGCAGGTACGTCTTCCAGTCGTCCAGGCTCGTGGTGGCGATCAGTTGGTCCATCTCCTTGTAAAACTCAGGCTCCGTGACGTTGAACGTCTGCAGGCCGGCGAGACCCTCCGCGTCGAGGTACTGATCCCAATCGAAATCGGGCGTAAGCGCCTTCAGTTGGGCGTGATCCATCTTGTGGAAGAGATTGTAGGGATCGCGCCGCTGGACGCGGGTGAGCGATTTCTCAGCCAGAGCGGTTTCGATCGACATCGCGGTCTTGGCTTCCTGGGCTGCGGTCTCGGAGGAATCGCCGAGCAGTTCAAACATGCGCTGGACGTGCGCGATATATTGCTCGCGGACCTTCTGGGACTTTGCGTCGGTCTTGGTGTAGTAGTCGCGGTCGGGCAGACCCAATCCGCCGGCGCCGGCAAAGGCGATCACCTGCGTGGAATCGGCGAAGTCCTGACTGGCGCCGAAGGAAAAGAGCATTCCGCTGCGGCGAAACGCCAGATGCTCGCGCCCGAGGTAGGGCGCGAGGCCGGCGTTTGACTTCAGCGCCGCGATCTCGCGGAGACCCGGTTCGAGCGGCGCTTGGCCGAGTTTCTCGATGGCAGGCTCGTCCATGCAGGCCTGGAAGTAATCGCCGATCTTTTGCTCCGACGAGGTGCGCTCGCGGTCGGGGTTCGCCGCTTCCTGCAGAATTCCCCATAAGAACCGCTGATTCTCGTCCGCAAGCTTGCCGTAGACGCTCCAGCTTGCCTCGTCGGGTGGAATCGGATTGTGCTTCTTCCAGCCGCCGCAGGTGTACTGATAAAAGTCGACGCAAGCATCGGCGGTGGTGTCCATGGAAGCCGGGTCGAGGCTCGGCGTGTAAGGCAGCGCGGTAACCGGCTGATCGCCCTGCGGTTGGGTTTGGGCGAAGGTCAAAGTACTGGCGAGCGCCAGGCCGAGCAGAACTCTGGAACGAGTCATATTCCCTCCGAGCGAGCGAACATACATCGGAGCAGGGCAGCGAGGCAACCTGGGGGGCGGCAATCAAACCGGAGACTATGTTCTCCGGTTCAAAAGAGTTTCACCACAGAGGACACAGAGAGCACCGAGCACGCTATGACCTCCGTGATCCCGGCTGTGACACCCGTCCGCGACGATCCAGACGTCAGAAGAATCCTAAAAAGGCCTTGAGAATTCTCTGAGGCAGAGGGGTCGCATCGGCTGTCTCTCCGGCCGTCCGCTTGGAGCCCCGCAAGTCATGCCCGGCGCCCTCGACTTCGAGCAGCAGAGTCCGGGCCGGGATGAGCCTCAGCGCCTGCTCCAGTTCTTCCGTCGAAGCGAAAGGATCGCGAGCGCCATGCACGAAGAGTGCGCCCGCGCGCAGGGAAGGGAAGTGGTCCGTGCGGAGCCGTGATGGCTGGCCGGGCGGATGCAGCGGGTACGACGTCAGGAGGAGTCCGCTCGCTATGTTCGGATCCTCCGCCGCGAGCATGGACGCTTGCCGGCCGCCGTAGGAGTGTCCGCCGATGAAGATGCGCCGTAGGGGCGCATGGCCAGGCGTCCCTACGACACGGTCGCGCGCTGCGGCCGCGTCCCAATGCTCCCTGACCGCCTCGACCGCGTGCCGCAGGCCCTCGCGATCGCGCGCCGCTTCGCCCGGAAATGGCGGTCCGTGAGGACGTCTTTGCCGGTAGGGCAAATCGCAGCGCAGTACGGTAATTCCGCCTTCGGCCAGCGCCTTCGCGATGGACGTGAGCAGCGGTGCCTGGCAATTCGATCCGGCGCCATGCGTTAATACGATTGCGTCTGCGTGCGGACGCGCTGCAGTCTCAGGCCAGTGAAGGAATCCTCGCACCGGCGGGTCAGTGTCGCGGGCGAATGAGACGGCGTCCAAGCGATCCCCCTCTGCCGGGCGGCCCGCTGGTGCAGGCGCCCGGCCCGCCTTCATTGCGGATTGCAGAGTCAGGGTTGCAGATTCATGATGTCCAGAATCCCTGAGAGAGGGATTATGACCCAATCCGGTCGGTTATTCAGCTCATAGCCGAGTTCGTAGACCGCTTTGCTCAGCAGGTAAGCATCAAGCAGGTTGCGCACGGCTTCGGCAGAGCTGGGGAGAAATCCGCCGGTGTGCGCGGTGTCGAGGTAGGCATTCAGGAAGCGCCGGGAGATGGAGTCCTTCCAGAACGAGACTCGCGACTGCCAGTCGGCGACGGCCACCGCGTCGGAGGCTCCGTTTGTCTCGGTTCCTGAGGCTGAATACCAGTCTCGCATGCCCTTGACGGCGGCATAGTGAAAGGATCGCAGCATTCCGGCCACGTCCTGCAGCGGCGACTGCTTGGCGCGGCGTTCGGCGAGCGGGCGGGCCGGCTCGCCCTCGAAGTCGATGATGACGAAATCGCCGCCGGCACGTAAGACCTGCCCCAGATGATAATCGCCGTGAATTCGGATGCGGGCGCCGCCGTCGGCTCCCGTTCCGAAGCTCCGCAATCGATCCTCGATGGCAGGGCGCAGAGCATGGACCTGCCGGGCGCTTCCGACCGCGTTAGGAGGCAAATGGCCGGCCTGCCGGTCCAGCGTCCCAAACACTCTCTCGCACTGCTCCATGGCGGAACGACGGAACAATTCGCGGTACGGCTCCGAGAACTGCTCCGGAGCGAACTCCGGATCGTCCGAATCGGAGGCCAGCGCCAGGTGAAGTTCGGCCGTGCGACGTCCGAGCAAGTCCGCGGCTTGCGGGTAAGAACCGAGGCGTTCGTCGGCCGGACTCGCCTCGTTTGATCTCCCGGACGATGGCGCCGTCGATCCGGTCTGGGTCCCATTCTGGGCGTTGCGCTCGAAGTAGGCGGCAAGCTCCTGGAGCGTGTACTCCCAGGCGTTCCCCTGGTTGGCGACAAACGACTGCAGGATTCCCAGCGTGCGCAGACCTCCGTTGTGTCCGCGATAAAGTATCGACCCGGTGAGCGCCGGAACGTGCTGGAATCGAGCCCGCTCCGTCAGGAAGGTCCCGATCTCAAGTTCGGGGTTCAATCCCTCGCCCACCTGGCGCAGCAGTTTGAGGATATAGCGATCTTCGAAAATCACCGAGCTGTTGCTCTGCTCGCTGGGCACGAGTTTGGCTCGCAGCTCCCCGCTGGTGCCGTCGCTGCGATAAGCGCTCGAGGGACTGGCGAACAGGTCGCCACGCTCGCCCTGAAAGAGGCGCCCCTGCTCGATCGATCTCAGCAGCAGGTTGAGAAATGCAGGCTCGCGCAGCGCGTCACGCAGCTCGTCGCCGGGAAGCAAGGGCAAGGCATAGGTCTCATCCGGATACTGGTCCGCATAGCGCACGTCGACGAGCACCAGATCCGCGGTCGCGCGCTCGTCCCACATGGAGATGGAATCCAGAATGTCGAGCGAGCGGAGGCCACGAGCCTTGCCGCCAAACCAACGCTGGGCGTTCAAGAAGGCGGGCAGCTTATCGAGCAGCGACTGGCGTGAAATCTTCATTTCGGTCATACCCTGCTTTGATGACCACGGCCGCTCGGCAGTGGCACGGCCATCGTGCCGTGAGCCTTCACGGGCAAGACGCCCGTGCCACTTCGACCTTCACTTCCTGATTTGGAAGATGTGCGCTGGGATTCTCCTGGGATCGAGCTCGACATAATTTCGGGCACCCTGCCATTGATACTCATTGCCGGTCAGCAGATCCCGAACGCGGTAGATCTGCCAGGGAGCGAGACCCAGTTCCGCGAGCGAGAGATCGGTCCAACCGATGCGCGTGTTGACCGGGTCGAGGTTGACCAGCACCAGAACGATGTCGGAACGGTCGGGCGTTGACTTCGAGTAAGCCAGCAACTGATCGCTGTCAGTTCCGTGAAAGTGCAGCGTATCGTCACGCTCCAGCGCGGGGTGCTCGCGGCGGGCCTGATTCACGCGCCTGATGAACTCGCGCAGGCTGTCGGGACGTTCGATATCCCAATGCCGCATTTCGTACTTCTCCGCGTTCAGATACTCTTCCTTGCCCGGGATGAGCGCCCGGTTCTCCATCAGCTCAAACGCCGGCCCGTAAATGCCGTAATTGGCGGACAGCGTCGCCGCCAGGACGAATCGGGACATGAAGGCCGGCCGGCCGCCGGTCTGCAGTTCTTTGGTGAGGATGTCCGGTGTGTTGGGCCAGAAGTGAGGGCGGAAGAATTCACGCACCTCGGTGGTGGTGAGCTCTTTGAGATATTCGGTCAACTCCGACTTGCTGTTGCGCCAGGCGAAATAGGTGTACGAGTGGGTGAAGCCCAGCTTGGCGAGGCGGTACATGATCTTGGGCCGAGTGAAGGCTTCCGACAGAAAGAGCACGTCCGGATAGTCGCGCTTAACCTGTCCGATCAGCCACTCCCAGAAGGCGAAGGGTTTGGTGTGAGGATTATCAACGCGGAAAATGCGAATGCCCTGGGCGATCCAGTAAAGCACCACGTCCTTCAACTCGTCCCAGAGTTCCCTCCAATGCTCGGTCTCGAAGTTGAACGGGTAGATGTCCTGATACTTCTTGGGCGGATTCTCGGCGTATTGGATGGTTCCATCGGGCCTCATCAGGAACCATTCGGGATGCGATGTCAAGTAGGGGTGGTCCGCTGAGCACTGGAAAGCGAGATCGAGAGCCAGGTCCATGCCCAACTCCCGGCATTTCTCCAGCAAGTCTTTGAAATCGTCGATGGTGCCCAGTTGCAGGTCGATATCCTTGTGGCCGCCCAGCGCGGAGCCGATCGCCCAGGGGCTGCCGACGTCGTCGGGCTCGGCCACCGGATTGTTGTTCTTCCCCTTGCGTTTGGTGACGCCAATGGGATGGATGGGCGGCAGGTACAGGACGTCGAACCCCATGCCAGCCACATACGGCAGGCGCTCGATGCAATCGCGGAAGCTGCCATGCCTGCCGGGAACCGTCGAGGTGGAGCGGGGAAACATCTCGTACCAGGCGCTGGAGCGCGCGCTCTCCGGATCGACGCGGATTTCAAGAACGGAAGAGGTAGTGGAGAAGCGCCGGTCAGCGAACGCTTGCATCGTCGCTCCAGTCGCATCGCTCAGAGCGGTCCGCAAAGCTGCTGTCAGATCTGAAGGTTCGTCGAAGATTGCCGCCAGATGCTCCAGCAACCCTCGACGCGCTTCGTCCGCGCACTCTGCGGCCCGCCGGACGAAAGCTGCGCCAATCTTCAGTTCGATCAGCGTCTCGGGATCGTCGAGGCCGGCCTCGACTTTTTTGGCGAAGCCCGCCCGCCACGTCGCGAAATGATCGACCCACGCCTCGATGGCGTACCGATGGATGCCCATTTCGCCAGCCAGGAGAGTGGCACGCCAGAGGTCGTTGTTGACGAGCGCCATGGGGCTCTCGGTAAGCACGCCTCGGGAATCCCAGTGCTTCAGGACGGCGTCGAGCAGATCGTGCCCGTCCGATATGATGTCAGCCTCGACGGTTACCACGTCGCCGACCACACGCTTGACGGGGAAGCGCCCGCAATCGATCTGCGGCCGCACGCGTTCGATGGCCACGCGCCGGCGTGCCAGGTCTGACAGCCGATTTATCTCGTCACGAGTCATCACACGGGACACTTGGGCAACTCGCGTTTAGCTAGCCGATCAACAAATTAGGTGCGTTCCGAGCCTCAAAACGGCTTCATTTCTGCCCGAAAGGAGCGATTTTCAAGGCCTCGAAATAGCCTCAATTGCTTAAGATTCAGTAACCTCTTGACTTTCAACATGCAAGTAGCTGCGTTTTCAACAACCTAATGGCATTCAGCCACGTCAAAAAATGGAAGTGCCTTATTTTCAATAACCTGATGGGTTCGTTCGGCGGAAAAATGATCCCCGCGCGAGATTGAGTTGACTCTCAAAAGTCTGATCACGAAGTCGATGAAACCGCCGTAAGAACATCACCCACTCTCTCGGGCGAATCCTTGTGGCCTCCGGAGGCTCAAAGTGCTGTCAGCTGGCGCGGTCACACAAAAAGGCCGGCCTATTGCGAATTCATATGGTATCAGTTGCGAATGGGACGGTGGGTGATAATGAGAAAAATGGGCAAGTTTTTCCCCCTTTGATCTCAATCACTTGGCACCACGAGAGAATCTTTTTGCTCTACGAGGAGGAGATCAAAACCCAATTTCGCGCATGACCAAACATGTCCTCACACCGCTGTGTCCGGCGCTCATCGGTCGAACCGTCTCCTAGACCAGTCTCTAGCTAAGCTAGGGCAACGACGGCATGTCAGGCCTCGATAATGTTCTGGCGCACGGCGTAGTGGACGAGTTCACACACGGAGTTGAGATCGAGAGTCCGCATGACGTGGGCCCGGTGAGTCTCCGCTGTCTTGACGCTGATGTTGAGCAGGCAGGCGACTTCCTTGTTTGACCGGCCCTCGGCGAGCAATTGCACGATTTCGCGCTCTCTGGGAGTTAGCGATCTGTCGGCGTGGTCAATAGGGTGAGGCTCCAGGTAGCCGCGCAGGACCATTCTGGCCACGCAGGACGTGAAGAACGGCCGACCCTCGGCAACCGAGCGGACGGCACGCAGGAGGTCGCGCGCCGTGTCGCTCTTCAGAACGTAGCCCATCGCTCCCGAGCGAAGCAGTTCGCGCACCAAGTCCTCGGTATCGTGCATCGTCAGCACGACGACTTGGGTTTTCAGGCCGCGACTCCGAATCTGGCGCGTCGCTTCCAGCCCGTTGAGTCCTGGCATCCGGATGTCGACAATGGCAACATCCGGTTCCAAGGCGACGGCCATTTCCACGATCTCGCGTCCACTCGAGGCTTCTCCAACGATCCGGCAAGCGGCATCCTCTTGCAGAAGAGCCCTGACGCCTTGGCGGACGACGAAATGGTCATCTGCGAAGATGACGCTGATGCTCGGCTCCACGTTCTCGGCGTAAATATCTCGCTTCTCTCCAGTGTTCATTAGTGCCTCCCCGTCCCGTTGCCTGGGAAGAGCGCCCCGGCACGGTGCACGAGGCGCAATTCATCTGCCAAAGCACTATCTGGATCGCTGAGAAACGCTTTACAGCGTCGGCGCAGCAACTTGCGGTCGCTGCTGCTCCGGGCGGTGGTGTGCTCTTCCCGGATCGAGCATCCGGTAATTTCTTCCAAGCGCCGGGACTGACCGTGTGCTGAGATTCCGCAGCTTGTCAAGCCCCAGGGAGACAGGGCTGAGGCGCACACCGATAAGTTCGTTCAACTGGTTGCTTCGGGGTTTCGTGGCCATTCGCGGACGCCCTCCGCCCGGGAGAGGGTTGTCTTGCGGCCCTTGCAGTCCTTCTCGTGTCCGTACAGCTTCAGCAGCGTCTGGAAGGGCCTGCCGCACCCAGGGCAGACATAATGTGCGCTTTGCCGAATGTTCCTTTTGATCTGCATACCAGCCCTTGGCCCTTACCGGGAGCCGACCGGTCTCCCTGCGGCGCCAGACTCACAACCGAAGGACTGGCGGCGCCTGGGATCCCGACTTGCGGTAGTGTCTCAGGTTGTGGTGCAGGCATCTTGGCTGCGTTCTGCCCAAAAGCACGCTGGGAAGCGTGCACCACAAACCAAGACACTACGCGATTTGCCTTACCGGCCTTCCTGCGAAGCCTGGTGACTCGACGAGTCGAGAGATACCGTCGAGACCCACCGGTCGATCTCGTTCTGCGCCTGCTCCTTGTTCAAGCCGTACCGCTCTTGCAGGCGTCCGACAAGCTTGTCCTTGCTTCCGCCGATGAAACTCAGGTCATCGTCGCTGAGCTTGCCCCATTGCTGCTTCACTGACCCCTTGGCCTGCCGCCATTTGCCTTCGATCTGATCCCAGTTCATTCATCTCTCCTTGGGCCAAGCGGAACCCGTCACACCCTTGGGGTCCGCAGCCTTCCAACAGGTGAGAGTAGGAGAAGGCGCCTGCGTGTGCCATCCGGCAGATTGCCGACCGTCTGCGCAAAATGTACCGACGTGCGAGCGTGAGACCACCTGATAATCCGCTCTTGACGAAGCCTGGCAGGCCGCGCGGCTGACGGGCGACGCGATGGGGAATAAAACGAGCGGCTCTCAGGTGCAACAATTGCAGTCCTAAGTAATAGACCTGATAGACGGGAAGATGCGGGTGTCCTACTTTCGATGTGTGGGTTGAAGGTATTTATCACTCAGCCTGCTTCCAGTGGGGCAGTGGTTTTCAGTTCCCCGGAACTGGATACACGGTCCCTTGAGTGCACATGATTCGGGTGTCCCGGCGAAGCGACGTCTTTCCCCCCCTGGGCGCGCCGCGCCGGGCGCCCGGCTCATGTTCAGGTTCAACCCACGTCGAGTCGGCCTCCAGGTTGGCGTCGCCAGTGTAAAACCCACCTCACCTACCGCGTCAAAACACCTTGTGCATCTTGACCTCGACCTGATAGCCACCGGTCTGGTCGCGGATGGCGCTCACCGAAAACCTGCGCGTGACCTGATACTCCACCTGGATCACTTCGCCCTGGGTGGTAGTAACGTCGGTGGCGAAGGTGAAGAACAGGTCTTTGGTGACGCGCTCCTGAATGGCTAGTTGCGAAGGGGCGTTGGTCTGGTTGCCGCCGATCTGCGGGTCAATCGTCAACGAGGAAATGCCGACCAGCTTCTGAACGCGGCTGCTCACCTCGCTCGATAAGCCTTGCGCCAGCAGGGACTCCGGCGTTGTCGGTGACGCCTGGGCCGCTTCGGTGGTGTGCCCGGCAACCAGCAAGTTGATGATGTCCACTGGCGAAAGCGGCGGGCTCGAAGTGTACGTGGTCCGCAGCTGATCGACCGGACCCACGAAATCGAGCGTGATGTTGAATTGCTGTACGGTCGTGGTAACCACCAGGTTGACCACCGGCTCCGTTTCGATAGGGTTCACGAATTGAATCACCCCGCTTTGCACCTGAAATCGCTTGCCCTCGAAGAAGACCTCGCCGGAGACAATGTCCGTGCGGCCCAGAACGACCGGTTCGGCAACCGTGCCTCGCACCTGCAGGTTGACGGAACCTTGAATGCTCAACTGGCTGCTTTCCACGTTCATCTGTTCCCTCGAGAGCACCGCCACGTTCAGCTTGATGTTTTGCTCCAGGGACGAGGGATTCACCATCGTGGACGAACCCGAGAACTGCCCGGCGAAGTTGGCAAGATCGAAACCTTTGGCCAGCGAGAGCCGGTCGATAAAGACCTGACCGTTGAGGAGCGCTGCCGACGGTGTGCCCGTGAGGTCGAGATTGGCATCGGTCTCGGAGCGCATGCCTTGGGGGTAGAGCAGCCGCACTCCCCTGGCCCTGAGCCCCAAGTTGAACTGCACCGAGGGCGAATAGGCGGCAAACCCGTGGGCCGATAAGGTACCTCCTCCCACCTGCCCTGAGAGCGTCTTGATCTCCACCCGGCCGCCCGCAATATCCAATTCGCCGTTGGCGCCCTCCAGTCCAATCGGCGATCCGACGGGCGCCGCGGAGGCGTTGGTCAGCCGGATCGTGCCATTGACCTCCGGATCGCCGCTGCTGCCTTGCGCATTCACGTCTAAATCGACGCGTCCCGACGCGTTAAGCTGCGGCTCCATCAGTTCGACCAGGTGCAGGTCCATGCCACCCTTTGCGCTTATCTGGACGGCGCCCGGAGCGCGTATGGGAACCGACCCTTGCAGTTGGAGATCCGTGTCGGTACCCTTCAACTCGCTGTGCTGGAGCTTCAGAATGCCCTTGCGATAGTCCAGACGAATCGGCGCCGCAGCCGAAATCTGGAATGACTGGTAGCCGAGGGTGAGTGTCGGTATCTCGATCTGCGCCTGGACCGCTTCGGGCCGGCCGAGAGGTCCGTCGAGCGATGCCTGAATCCGGGTCTGACCCTGCAAACCATTCGGAGCCTGCGGAATAACAGCCGCCAGCAGCGGTCCGAGTTCGATGGTCTGGCTCTGAATGGTGATGTGCGCCTGATGTTCACCCTGCAGCCCCACGTTTCCCTCCGCCTGAAGCGAAGCGCCGGAGACCATGGAGGTGACTGTGAAGTGAGCCTGTTGGTTGGCTAGATCAGCCTCCGCCTTCAAGCCGCTCAGGTCTTCACCGCCGACGTGCAACTGCGGTGCGTCCAGCGTCGCCTTAAGCTGCGGATCCTTCAGCGTCCCGCGTCCGCTGGCCGTAAGCGCGACGATTCCCGTGATCTGCTGATTGCGCGCCGTGAGCGCCGCCAGCCGGTTCAGGTGAATCGCGGGCGCCTGGGCCTTTAGTTCATAACTTTGGTCTTTCGGGCCATACGTCAGGTCCGCGGTCAAGGAGCCGGCGGAGGTGCTCACGGAAAGCGTGGAGTGAACGCTGGTTCCCGTCCCCTGGAAATTGACGGTGAGGTTCTGAATGGGCTGGTCCCAGGCGCGCGCTTTCACAAGTTGGACCGAACCGTGACCGGCCGGATTTGTTTCGGATCCGCTGAAGCTGAGGTTGGCAGAGAGAGTGCCGCTGACCGGGTACTGCTGGCGCGCCAGACGTTCGAGGTCTGCAACCTGGAACTTTTGCGCCGACAGTTGCACCTTGATCGGCGACTGTGGGCTGAACGACCAGTCTCGCAGGCCGGCGGAGATATCGAATTGGGCGCTGCCGCCCCCACTCTCCAGCAGAGAGCCCTGGTGAATGGCCGCCCCGGAGGGACTGAGGTTCACGTTACCTTGAATGGTCTTGAAGCTTGCGCCGCCATACGACAAGTTCGTCGCGGTCAGCCTGCCGGTGATTTGCGGAGCCTTGATGCTCCCCTGGACGGTTCCGGCAAAGGACCCTGAGCCGGCGAGGCCCACGGGCTGGGGAGACGATGCGGCTCCGTGAGCGGAAGTGGGGGTCGCGCTCTGAAGCGTCAGTGCCAAATTGTCAATCTCCCGCAGGTCGCTGGTCTGCGCGTTCACCGTCAGTCCTGCTCTCTCTCCCAGGCTGCCGTCCACGGTGACGGTGCTGTGAGGCGTGTGGAGAACCGTGTTCTTCAGCGTGAGCACTTGCCGGCGGCCGTTGTAATCGAGATGCAGCGCGGCGTTAATCGGAACGGGAGCGGAACCCGCGGCGGCGGGAGGAACCGTCGAGCCCTGCATCGTGGCGTCGGAATGGACCTGCAGGTCCTGCATGTTACCCTGCCAGGCCGCCTCAAGCTTGGCGTTCAGTCCTCCGCTGATGATCCCCGCTTGCGGAGGAGCCGCCGGTATGGCCCGGTGGGCGTCTGCCAGCGACAAGTTGCGGATGTCAGCAGATAGCTTCGCGACCGGCATCCCGCTGAGATGGGTCATGCTCAATCGCCCGGTCACAGAACCGCCCAGAATCCGGGCTTGCAGGCTCGAGACCTCCAGATTGCCCTGCGCCAGGCGATACGCTGCCGAAAATCTTTCGACGCGCGCCCTTGCCTGGGGCGTGTCGAGTGTGATAACTGCGCTATGGACGGTCCCGGATGAGTCCAGCGTCTCGATGAAAGGTAGGCCGGCCTGACTTTGATACTTGACGGCGCCCTGCGCCTCGAGCAAGCCCCGGGGCAGGGAAGAGTCGTTGAGCACACGCGCCAACTCTGCGCCCGACAAGCCCGCCTGGTACGAGCCGTCGATCGCCGGCTCGCTGTAATTCGTCATCTTCGCCTGGGCCGAGATCCAGGAGGATCCACTGCGAATCCGCAGAGAGTCTACCGTGATGCCGGATTGCGCGGCGGTGAAATGCGCTTCGAGGTCGTGGTTCAGAGGGTTCAGAGTTCCGAAATGAATTATGCCGCTCTGGTAACTCACCGAGCCTTCGTAGGCCGTCTGGGCGTATGCCGTCTGCCCGGGAACAAATCGCACCGCAAGGCTCAGGTTTTGCGCCTTGGCTTCAAGGGGTGTTTGCACGTCGTTGTAGTAGACGTCGCCGTTGCCGACTCCCGCATACTTGACCGCCATCTGGAAGACATTGGTGGAATTACCCGGTGCCGAGGGTGGCGTCTGCGGAAGATTGGAATGTCCCTGGGCATCGACGGTCAGATGGACGACGGGATGATCGATCTCAAGATCGTTCAGCCTGACGTCCTGCTTCAAAAGCGATACGACTCGCAATCCGAGGCCGATGTGGTCAGCCCAGAACAGCGGCGGCGCCGCCGCGGCTTCTGTCCCATGCAGCGCGACGCGATAGAAGTTGATGCGCAACCCGGCGCGGCGAAAGGTGAAGTCCCCGATCTCCACCCGGCCTCCGGTCGCCTGTTCGGCGTGCGAGACGATCAGGGCCAGGGCGTAGCGATGGAACCGGGAGCTACGAAGAATCAGGACCGCTGCCAGCACCAGCAGCATGAGAGCGCATAGCGTTATCAGAACAAAGCGGATAAGGCGTCGATGAGTGGTCATGGCATGTCACGTTCTGTTTGAATCGAGTGACCGGAAGAATGGATGCGAGCGGGATGCAGTCGGGCAGCTTGGCCCACCTTCGCTCCACAACTGCCTCCGTTCACGCTATCGCTCGCATGCCTCTCTCCGCTAGCGGCCGGAACGCTGCCCAAACGGGCTCTTTGCGCATCAAAGACCTCGTTTTTAGGCCCTCGAAATGGAGCGAAATCGTTGACTATCAATAACCTAATGGGTTTATAGCGGGTGACATGCCCGCGCTCCAAGTGCGACCAGTCCCTCAACCTGTGCTCTTCATCCCAAACGCAATCCCGCCCACCGTCACCTGCAGCGCGCGCAGCAGTTCCGGCCTCGGCTTGCGCGCATGACGCCACTCTTCGAGGAAACGGATCTGCAGCAGGTTGAGCGGATCAACGTACGGATTGCGCAGGCGGATGGACTCTGCGAGCACGGGCTGGCGCGCCAGCAGTTGCGAGCGCTCGACCACCAGGAGCACCATGCGGCGGCTGCGCTGGTACTCCTCCTCAACGCGCTTAAAGATCGCTTCACCGAGGCTCGCCGGATGCACCAGTTTCGCGTAGCGGCCGGCGATGAACAGATCCGTCTTGGCGAGTGAGACTTCGGCGTTGTCGAGCAGGACCGAAAAGAATGGCCAATGCTTGTACATCTCGCGCAGCTCGCCGAGTGCCTCCGGACCGTTTTCCCGGCTGTAACGCTCCAGGGCATGGCCGAGGCCGTACCAGGAGGGCAGAAAATGCCGCGATTGCGTCCAGGCAAATACCCAGGGGATGGCCCGCAAGTCGCACAGGTCGCGGCCTGTCAACCGCCGCGCCGGCCGCGATCCCAGCGGCAGATGCTCGATCAGGTCGATGGGCGTAGCCTGATAAAAGTACTGCGGAAAATCCGTCGTGTCGTAGACGAGATCGCGATAGAAGGCGCGGCTCGAGGCGGCAAGACCGCCGGCGGCAGCCTCGAAGCGCGCCAGGCGCGATTGCCGGACCTCGACGCGATGGAAAAGGTTGGCGCCGATCACGGAGGCGACTAGTTGCTCGAGATTGCGCTCTGCGATCACTGGGTTCGAGTACTTGAGCGAGATCACTTCGCCTTGTTCCGTGATCCGCATTCGTCCGCCCGGAGCGGAATGCGGCTGCGCTTGCACGGCCCGGTACGATCCGCCGCCGCCGCGATCGATGCTGCCGCCCTTGCCGTGGAAGAAACCGAGGCGGACGCCATGCCCGGCGGCAACCCGCGTCAGGCGATCCTGAGCGCGGTAGAGTGCCCAATTGGCCGCTACGTACCCGGCATCCTTGACCGAATCGGAGTAGCCGAGCATCACTTCCTGGAGGTTGTCCCGTGACTCGATGAGACTGCGGTAGAGGGGATCGCCGAAGAGTTCGTCCAGCAACTGCGGACAGGCATCCAGGTCATCGTAGGTTTCGAAAAGCGGCACCATGTCAATGGAAGACCGCAAGCGGCCGTGCTCCGCGACCACCAGGCCGCCAGCATGAGCCAGCAGAATGGCGCTCCAGATGTCCGCAGCGGTGCTTGTCATGCTGAGAATGAAGCGGTGCGACGCCTGCTCGCCGTGTTTCTGTTGGATCTGCCGCAGCGCCCTGAATTCTGCAAGAACTTCGGTCTGCGGAGATTGATTCGACGGCGATTCACGTAAAAGGGGGTCAGGTTGACGTAGGGGCGGCCGTTGTGACCGCCCATTTCGAGCTCGATCTGTCATCTGGGCAGCCACAGGGGCCGCCCCTACATCGAACGGCCCCCCTAACTGCAGAAGGTGCTGAATGGCGGCGATTCGCGCCTCATCAGAATCAAGAGGGCGGCCGTCAGCCTCCAGGACGCGCCCGGCGGCGGCGCGGATTGCCGAGCTGTGCTGCCGGAAATCCAGGGTGACGCCATGGAATCCGAATGTCTCTGCGGCCGCGCGCAATCGGCGCGGGCCAAGGCCCGCCACCCGCGTTCCGCCGAGTTCGATCACCGCGTTCTCAACCAGCCGCGCGTCGTCCACAAACTCCTGAGCGGCGGCATAGCCGCCCTCGGCGCCCTCAGACGTGCGCTCGAGGCGTGCCCGCATCACGCGCAGCTTGTGACGCAGCAATTCGCGAGGCTGGTCCACCCACTGCACGCCTTTCATCGCGGGGAGGCGCTCTAAGTCCCGCTCCAACGACTGGCGCAGGTCCAGCGCTCCGCGCCCGTCGCAGGGGAACGAGAGGACACTCAGCAACTGCTCCGTCGTGCGCCGGTAATACGCGAGAACGTTCTGCCGAACCTCCTCGACTGCGTACAAACTGAAGTCAGGCGTAACGTTGGGATTGCCGTCCCGGTCGCCGCCTACCCAGGAACCGAACCGGACGAGCGGCGGCGGTCCCGCGATGCGGAATTTCGAGCGCCGCAGTTCGTCCTGCAAGCGTTCGCTCAGCCTGCCCGCCAGATCGTAAATCGTCTTGTCGAGATAGACGATCTCGTTCTCCACCTCCACTTCGGGCGTCACGGGCCGCTCGCGTACCTCTTCGGTGAGCCACAGCGCTTCGATCCACGGATCCAGCGCTTCCGCCGCATCCCCGGAGTCTGCGCGGATCCGGTCGAGCACATCGGCGATCGACCAGAGATGGTTCATCACGCTGCGGCGTTTGGCCTCCGTCGGATGCGCCGTCAGCACGGGCTCCACGCGCATCGATTCGAGCAGATCCGAGAGCGCCGCGACGGGAATGCGGGCCTGACGCAGAGCGGCGAAGGTCGATCGAAGCGACATGGGCGCGCCGCGATCGTGGCGTTCGTAGTCGCGCAGACGACGAATGCGCTGCCGCTCCTCGCACAGATTCACCAAGTGGAAGAAAAGGCTGAAGGCGTGCGCTACGGCTGTAGCCTCGTCCGGCCGCAGGCGGGAGGCCGCGCGCCGGCTGGCCTCGATCAACTGCGGATCCGGATGCTGGCGGATTCGCTTGGAGAGCTGCCGTAACTCTTCGATGGCGGCAAACACCTTGCCGCCGCTCTGCTCGCGCACCACCGCGCCCAAGCGAGTGGTCAGCAGCCGGATTTCGCGTCGCAGAGTCTCTTCCATGGCTTTGACGAATCTTTATTATACTTGCCCATCAAGCTTGAAGGGCCACTAAACTGTCCGGCGTCAACTCGCGAAACACCCTCCCTCGCGAGGTAGTAGCAAACAGATTGAAGGTTTGTCGAGTCCCATGAATCTAGCCTATTGCTGCCGTCTAAGCTCATGGCGGCGACGCGCTCGGCAATGCGCATGCAGAAGGAGCCGCAGGCCCCCACGAAATATCAAGCGCGGTGGCGCTCGGAGGTCTTCGCCAACCCCAGAGCCCGCCGTCGCTGGAGCAACCCAGGTTCGCACTGAAGACCACAGGTCAGGCCTTGATAAACTTGATCACGCCCGCAAGTGATAGGGCTCACTGCACCTCCAAGGTAATTCCGCCTGCTATATATCCAGCCAAGCTAATCACGCTCGAAAGAAGCCAAAGGAGGCCCTATGGCTGAAAGACGCGGGCACTACACACAATCCCTCAATCTGCGAGCCGCAAGCATCGCGCTGGCGGTCGGGATCGCGCTGCTGACGTTGCTGGCGGGGCGATCAGCGCAGGCGCAAACGTTCACCACGCTCCACAGCTTCGATGGCACGGACGGCGCGGACCCAATCGGGGCGCTGGTGCAGGCCACTGACGGGAGGTTATACGGGAGTACAACTGGGGCTTTACTCCTTGGCACAATCTTCAAGATCACCCCCAGCGGCGCCCTGACGACGCTGTACAACTTCTGCTATGGCTGCGGCATAGGCCCCGGGACGCTAATCCAGGGCACCGACGGGAACTTCTACGGAACAACGTGGAACGCCGAAGGGACGATCTTCAAATTCACTCCGAAAAACGGCACGCGGACCACACTGTACGACTTTTCGGCTCAAGGCGGTGGAGAAAACGGCGAGTACCCATACGGGGTGCTCGTCCAAGCCACCGACGGCAACTTCTATGGAACCACTGGTATCGGAGGGGCTTACGGCGAAGGAACGCTCTTCAAGATCACCCCCAGCGGCACGCTGACGACGGTCTACAACTTTTGCGCTCAAACGAACTGCGCCGATGGCGCCTATTCTACCGCCGGCCTCCTTCAAGGCTCCGATGGGAACCTCTACGGCACGACCGAATTAGGTGGGCTTGGTAGCGATTGCGAGGGGTTTTTTGGCTGCGGCACGGTCTTCAAGATCACTCTCAGTGGTATGCTGACGACCCTCTACAGCTTTTGCACCCAAAGCAATTGCACGGACGGCGGTGGACCGGACGCCGCGCTGATCCAGGCCACCGACGGGAACTTCTACGGGACAACGGCAGGGGGCGGGGCCAACACGACGGAGTGCGGCGGCTCCGGGTGTGGCACGGTGTTCAAAATCACCCCAAGTGGAACGCTGACCACGCTCTACAGCTTTTGCTCCCAAAGCGGTTGCACGGACGGCGAGTACCCGCAGGCGGCGCTAATCCAAGCCACCGACGGGAACCTGTACGGGATGACTCGGAATGGCGGGGCCGACAACCTTGGTACCGTCTTTAGAATCACCCTCAGTGGCGCGCTGACCACGCTGCACACCTTCGACAACACGGACGGCTCCAACCCCGAGGCTGGACTCGTCCAGGACACCAACGGGACTCTCTATGGGACAACAGTAGGCGGGGCCAACAATACCTGCTACGGCGGCTGCGGCACGGTCTTCAGCCTTTCTGTGGGTCTCGGCCCGTTTGTGGAAACCCAACCGACCCTCGGCCCAGCGGGAGTCCCCGTCAAGATTCTGGGGACCAATCTGACCGGCGCGACCAGCGTCACGTTTAACGGGACGCCGGCGGTCTTCACAGTCTTTTCGAGTTCCTTGATCGGAGCCAAGGTTCCTGCGGGCGCGACCACGGGCACAGTCCAGGTGGTCACGCCCAGCGGCACGCTTTCGAGCAACCTGCCCTTCCGGGTGAGGCATTAGCTCTTGGGTCACGGGTTCTCGAACTTCGGGGCGGGCTCCAACACCCGCCCCTTACATTCTGCTTGTTGAGGCCGAAGTCTACAACCTCCACGTGTTGGGCCTGCCCGGGCGCGTGAAAGTTCACTATCCTTCTATCACCAGAAAATGCGCGAGAGTTCAAAAAACAGCTTATCGGAAGGATAAAAAACATTCACTTCGGCTGGGGCGCAACAGGCCGCACAATGACTTTGCTTCGATGAATCGTAAAATGGCACGGTTCTTCCCCGTTTCGCAACTCGGACTCTATCGCCGCGAGGAGCATGATGCGTGCGGCGTTGGCTTCGTCGCCCAGCTCGGATTGCCGCCTTCCCATCGCGTCGTCGAACAGGCGCTCGAATGTCTGGTGCATTTGACGCACCGCGGAGGCGTTGACGCCGACGCCGCCAGCGGAGACGGCGCCGGACTGATGGTCCAGCTTCCGCACGGATTCTTCACGAAGGAGGCTTCGCGGCTGAATTTCTACGACGTGCCGAACTCCAAGCTCGCCGTGGGTGCATTCTTTCTGCCGCAGGACCGCGAAGCACGTGCCGAGGCCATGCGCGTCGTCGAACAGGTCCTCAACGATTTCCATTTGCGGCTGGTGGGCTGGCGCCGCGTTCCCGTCAACGAAGGCGTGCTCGGGCCGCAGGCTCGCGAAACAATGCCCGACCTTCGTCATCTGCTGATCTCGGGAGCGCCCAGCCGCGACCGGGAATTTGAGCAGGAACTGTACCTGGTCCGCAAGGAGATTGAACGCCGCCTGATGGACAACACGGACAACGCCGCCCGCAATGAAGCATCGGCAGGCGCAGCCGGGACCTACATTGCTTCTCTTTCCTGCCGCAATATCGTGTACAAAGGGCTGCTCTCGCCTCAGCAACTGGGCGCATTCTACCCGGACCTGCTTCATCCGGACTTCGTCACCTCCGCGGCGCTCTTTCATCAGCGTTATAGCACCAATACGTCGCCAAGCTGGGAACTCGCGCAGCCGTTCCGGCTGGTGGCGCACAACGGCGAAATCAACACGCTGCTCGGGAATCGTAATTGGATGCGAGCCCGGGAGCCGGTGCTCGCGCATCCACTGTGGGGCCGACAGGTGGAACGTCTGAAGCCTGTGATTCGTCCGGGCGGCAGCGATTCCGCGAGCTTTGACAATGTACTCGAGCTTCTCACGCGCTCCGGTCGCAGCGTTCAACATGCGCTGTTAATGATGATTCCGGAAGCGTGGGAAAGTTCGGTCGAGACTCCGGCTGACGTCAAGGCCTTCCACCACTACCACTCCTGTCTGATGGAACCGTGGGACGGTCCGGCGGCCATGGCCTTTCTCGATGGCCCGGTGGTCGGCGCGGCGCTCGATCGCATCGGACTGCGCCCGGCCCGATACATGATCACGCACGACGGCCTGGTCGTGCTCGGCTCTGAAGCCGGTATTCTCCCGCTCGAGCCCCCACGGGTGCAGGAGAAGGGCAGACTTGGTCCCGGCGAAATTCTGGTGGTCGATCTTAAACACCAGAAGGTCCTCAAGAACGATCAGGTGAAGCGCCAGGCGTCGCGCGGACGTCATTATCGCAGATGGATCCTGCAGAACATGTCGTTTGCGCCGCGAATGGCTGCGGCCGATACGGCACTGGCAAGCGCCACGGACTCGACGGCGGGCGCAGAGCAGAACCGTCTGGCGGGGCGGCAGCGCGCTGCGGGATACACCAAGGAAGACGTCGAGCTGCTGATTCGTCCCATGGCAGGGGAGAGGAAAGAGGGTGTGGGCTCGATGGGTGACGATGCGCCGCTCGCGCCTCTTTCGCACCGGACTCGTCCCCTCTACCACTACTTCCGGCAGATGTTCGCGCAGGTGACGAATCCTCCCATCGATCCCTTGCGCGAATCGCTGGTGATGTCGCTTGGACTCTACCTCGGTCCGCGGCATTCGGTGCTGGTCGAGACACCGGACCACGCGCGCATGATCCGGTTGGAATCGCCGTTCCTCTTTGATGAGGAGCTTGAGCGCCTGAAGCGGTTGGGGTCCGGCTGTTTCAAGCCGGCCAGGATCTCGACGCTCTTCGAGTTTGATCCCGAGATGAACGACGATGCAGCGGCCGAGAGCATGACGCGAGCTCTCAACCGCGTGATCGGCGAATGCCGCGCCGCCGTGGAAGCCGGCAGTTCGATCCTGATTTTGAGCGATCGCGGCCTTGACCGCGCGCACGCAGCGGTCCCCATGCTGCTCGCCACGGCCGCCGTGGTGGAAGGGTTGATGAAGGCGGATGCCGGGAACAAGGCGGACCTGGTGCTCGAGACTTCCGAAGCCTGGGAACCGCATCAGTTCGCCTGCCTCATCGGGTACGGCGCGGCGGCGGTGAATCCGTACCTGGCGCTCGACACGGTGGCCGGCGAGGCGCGCCAGGGTGAACTGGGTGAGATCAGTGTCGCGCAGGCGCTCGAGAATTATCGAGCCACCATCGAGTCCGGGCTGAAGAAGATCATGTCGAAGATGGGCATCTCCACGCTGGCCAGTTATCTCGGCGGAAAGTTCTTCGAGATCATCGGGCTTGACCGGGACCTGGTGGATCGATTTTTTCCCGAGACCCGATCGCTCGTCGGCGGGCGCAGCTACGAAGACGTGGCTCGTGACGTTCTGGAGCGGCATCGCGGTGCGTTTCAGTCGCCCGATACCGGACTGGAATCCTCCGGATTCTATCGCTTCCGCAAGGGCCTGGAGCGGCACGCTTACAGCGCCGACGTTATCCGTCACCTGCAAAAGGCCGCCAAGGAGAACAACCCTGCCGCCTACCGGTCCATGGCCGAAGAGCTTGAGAATCGCGAGCCGTTGAGCATCCGCGACCTTCTGCGGTTCAGGCCCGGCACGCCGATCCCGCTGGAGGAGGTTGAACCGGCCGCCGGCATTCTGCGCCGTTTCTCGACGCAGGCCATGTCACTCGGCTCGCTCAGTCCCGAGACGCAGCGCACGTTGGCGATCGCCATGAATCGCATCGGAGGACGGTCCAATACCGGTGAGGGAGGCGAGGATCCCGACGTCTACCTCGAACTTGTGAACGGCGAGTCGGGGGCTCACAAGATCAAGCAGGTCGCTTCAGGACGATTCGGTGTCACGCCCGAGTACCTGGTCCGCGCTGAAGAGCTTGAGATCAAGATGGCGCAGGGATCGAAGCCGGGCGAAGGCGGGCAACTGCCGGCTCACAAGGTCACTCCGCTGATCGCGCGAGTGCGCCGTGCCGTGACCGGGATCGCGCTGATCTCGCCGCCGCCGCATCACGACATCTATTCCATCGAGGACCTGGCACAGCTCATCTACGATCTGCGTGAGATCAGTCCCCGGGCCCGCATCGGAGTCAAGCTGGTGTCGCAGGCGGGTGTGGGCACGGTGGCCTGCGGCGTGGCCAAAGCCAACGCGAACGTGGTGCTGATCAGCGGACATGATGGTGGCACAGGAGCCTCGCCGCTGGGATCGATCAAGAATACGGGGTCGCCGTGGGAGATGGGCCTTGCCGAAGCGCATCAGGCCCTGCTCGCCAACGGCATGCGCGACCGGGTTCGGCTGCGCGTGGACGGCGGGCTCAAGACCGGCCGCGACGTGGTGATTGCGGCCATCCTCGGCGCGCAGGAATTCGGCTTCGGCACGGCGGCGCTGGTAGCCTTGGCATGTGTGATGGCGCGTCAATGCCACCTCAACACCTGTCCGGTCGGCGTCGCGACGCAACGCGAGGATCTGCGGCTCCGCTTTCCGAGTGAGCCGGAGCGGTTGGTGCACTACTTCGAACATGTCGCCCAGCACGTCCGCGAGACACTGGCGAGCCTCGGATTCCGGTCACTCGATGAGGTCGTCGGACGCACCGACCTGCTCGAGGTCAGCGCCTGGTCGCCGGCCCGCAACGCGGGTCGACTCGATCTGGGACCGCTTCTGGTTGGGAAGGCAGCGGCTCCGTCCTTGAATGCTGAAACGCGAACCCCGAACCCCGCGACCCGAACACCGGCGCACGTCGACCCGCTCGCGCTGCAAATGGCTGACGACGTGCGCCGGGCGCTCGTTTCTCAGGAGGCGGTGCGCAAGCAATACGCCATCACGAATACCAACCGCACCATCGGCGCCCGCGCCGCAGGTGAGATCGCGCTGCGGCACGGCAACGAGGGCCTCCGCGAAGGATCGTCGGAATTCCGCTTCACGGGCAGCGCCGGCCAAAGTTTCGGCGCGTTTCTTGTTCCCGGCATGCGGCTGGTTCTCGAAGGCGAGGCCAACGACTATGTGGGGAAGGGCATGGGCGGTGGAGAGGTCGTGATCCGGCCACCGCGGGGCAGCAACTTCGATTGGAACCGCAGCACGATTGTCGGGAATGCCGTGCTCTATGGTGCCACCGGGGGGCGCCTGTTCGCGGCGGGCCGCGCCGGGGAGCGATTCGCGGTGCGGAACAGCGGCGCGATTGCGGTGGTCGAGGGTCTGGGCGATCACGGCTGCGAATACATGACCGGGGGCGTGGTGGTGGTGCTCGGCGAGACCGGGCGAAACTTCGGCGCGGGCATGACCAACGGCCTGGCCTACATCTACGATCGCGCGAACCGGTTTGAGCGGCGGTACAACTCCGAATTGCTCGCCCTGCAGCGCGTGATGGAACCTGAGGACTCCTACTTCCTGCGACAGCTTGTCTTCTTCCACCTCGAAGAGACCGGCAGCAGCATGGCTCGCGAAATTCTCGACGACTGGGCGCTGCACCTGCCGCACTTCTGGAAGGCACAGCCGAAGTCTCGAACGCAGACGGCGCCGCGCATCAAGCGTGCGGCTCTTTCTCGCGGTGCGGCGTTTGTTTAGGCGGGCACAGCCGCAGGAGTCAGACAAACAGATCGTCAACCGGAAATGTCCATCCTGGAACTGCAGGCTCGGCTTCGGCGATCTCGCCGCGACGGTAGAGAGTGGGCTTTTCAGGATCACTGGCGCGATAGACTCGCACGAGGTCTTCCTCCAACACGTCCACGTCCCAGACCACCAAGGTTCCAGCGGCGAAATAGTCGCGACGCTTCGCAGCCATAGCTCGCTCGGCGGCGGGCCCGTACCCATCTTCGCTGCGTACTTCCACCGCAAACACCGGAGCACCTTCCAGGAACTTGCCCCGCGTCCGCGGCCCGATGTAGTAGGCGGCGTCAGGGCTGAAAGACCGCCGATTGGGCAGGTTCACAATGAACGCGGCGTTGTCTGCGTAAGCTCGGCCCACGCCAGTTCTCCGCGAATGACCGCGCAAGGAAACGGATATCTCAAACGCCGCACTGTGGGGCAAATCTCCGGTAGGTGACGTGAGCTTCAGTTCTCCGTCGACGATCTCGGCCTTACCATCTTCGGGAACGTGGTAGAGGTCTTCGATTGTGACCTGCGGCTTGGTTGCCATTCATAACCTCTGCGCCGATCATACCACTCGGGTGCCTGCATTCGCCTTACGCGAGCTTGCGGAGCAGGCGCGGTGTTAGCCACCAGACCAATTGTCCGGGTGGACGTGGAGGCGATTCCTCAAACTCAATCAGGCAGCACCCACCCTTCTTAAGGCCGAACCGGGCCTGACGCGCGGCGCCGGTAAGCCGGGCTGCGAGAGCACTCAGGTCAGGCTCATGACCGGCGACCAGCACGCGTCTGTGTTCGGGACGACGCGCGAGGAAAGTGATGAGAGCCTCAGGCGTCCCGCCCGGCTCGAGCGCCTCGCAGAGATCGACTGCCGGCGCGGGGCGGATGGCGCCTGCCACGATCCTCGCCGTCTCGAGCGCACGCACATAGGGACTCGAGAGCACCCAGGTGGGCGTGAAGCCGGTTTTGAGCAAGCCCGCCGCGATCTCCTCCATCCGTTCCCTGCCTTCGGGAGTAAGCGGGCGCTTCGAATCGTCCTGGCCGAACGACCGGTCGGCCGCGATCCCATGGCGCATCACGCACAGTTCGTAGGTGTTCTCTTGAATGTCAGGCATGAGTATCCTCGGCGGGAGACGCCGGCTCCGGCTCCGGTGTCCATCCCTCTTTCCATAAAGCCTCGAATTCCTCGTTGTACGCCGCCGCCACCAGCGGACTTCGCAGGAGTAGAAGGTTCTCGTAGTTCCCTTGCTCAGATTCCATGGTCCAGTTGTAGCTGCCCATGGCCACAACGAGTCCGTCGATCACCGCGAACTTGTGGTGCATCTTGGAATACGTTCCTTTGCGTCCGCCGAGCAGCCGGAACGGAACCGACCGCTCTCGCAGCGCGGCTTGCGCCGCTCGATTCTCTTCGTAATGATCGTTGAAATTAAGGCAGAGCCGGATCGAGACGCCTCTCTTCTGTGCGGCGCCCAGGGCCGCGACCAGCCGCGGGTTGGCCAAACGGTAGAGCGCCGCCGTGATCGAGACTCTCGCGGCGGAGAGAAGTTCCTCCAGCGCTTCAGCGCCGGAGCGCGATCGTGTGAAGATCACTTCAACCTGTTCCATGCCGGGGAACCAACCCTCCGATTCAAAACGCGAGCACCCGGCGCTGTCTCAATGCTGTTCGCGCAGCCGGACCATGGCGCGGTGGACCTCTTTGGCGTCCTCGGCCTCTTTGTCAGACGGCAGCGCGTCGAGGTACTGCTGATAAGCGTCCAGGGCCTTCTGCTTCTGGCCTATCTTCTCGTAAGCTCTGCCCATGCCCAGGTAGGCCGGAGCATAGTCCGGGCGGGCCTGGATTGCCTCCTGGAAGCGGCTGATTGCCGCCTCGTACTTGTGCCGCTTCAGATAAAAGTTCCCAACCTCCACGTCCTTCGCGGGTCCGGGCGGAGTGTATTTGAAGCTGCCATCCAGATCCGCCGGTGCCTGAGGCGGTGGCGGAGTTCGTGACGCCTGGGCCCTGACGCTGGCAGGACTCAGCGCCAGGAGCAGCACGGCTAGGACGCCTTTCAGAAGCGGCGTCAAAGCCAGGTCCATCGTCCGCAGCCCCAAGGTGTCGCGTAGAGGTGTCGATGCTTCGCAAGCGTCCCGCATAATCTCCAGTTTACGAGCGGGAAAACGGTGCGGCAAGACTATCGCGCCTCCTCATCGCGTCCCAACTGGCGCCCATAGAGTTCACGGACATGGTCCAGAGTATCGATCTCACTCACCGGCTTGTCGGGACGCAGGCGGACGATCCGCGGAAAGCGCAGCGCGAATCCGCTTTCGTGACGGCTGGAGCGCTGGATGTTGTTGAATGCCACTTCAAGGACAATGGTCGGCTCCACACGCAGGCGAGATCCCAACTCTTCGAGTGTGTGCTGATGAAAATATTCGGTGAGTTCCTGAATCTCGGCGTCTGTCAGCCCCGTGTAGGCTTTCCCGACGGTGGCCAGATTGTCCCCATTGCGCACCGAGAACGTATAGTCGGAAAGGACGGCATGACGCCGGCCGTGCCCGTACTCGACTGCGGTCACAACCACGTCCAGCGTGGCCAGCGGACGCTTGAGTTTCAACCAATAGCGGCCCCGCCGCCCGGGAACATAGGGTGAATCGGGTGCTTTCGCCATGATGCCCTCGTGTCCGCGGGCCAGTGAGCCCTGAAACGCTGATTCCCATTCCCCCTCGCTGCCGGCGGCCGCGGGACTCGAGATCTGCACGGCTGGGGTGTCCGATTGCCGGAGAGGCGCGATCAGAGCTTCGAGTCGCGCACGACGGGCCCGCCACGGCTCGTCAAGGATCAAACATCCGTCCTGCCATAGCAGATCGAACACGATCAGGCTCGCAGGCAGCTCCAATGGCAGGAACAGCTCGGCGTGCTTGCGGCCGAGGCGCTTTTGGAATTCTGTGAACGCGACAGGACGCCCATTGCGCCAGCCGATGATCTCGCCGTCGAGGATGAACTCGCCACGCAGCGCTCGCAAGGGTCCTTCGAGCTCGGGAAACTCCACGAGCTCGTCGAGCGTCCGGGAGAAGAGCTTTACTTTGCCGGAGGCCTTGTGGACCTGAGCGCGGATGCCATCGTACTTGTCTTCGGCCACTCCGCCTTGCGGAAAGGCGCTCGCCAGATCCTCAGGCGTCTCGGTGGCACTCGCCAGCATGAATCCCACCGGATGAAACAGACGCAGCCGCGCTTCCGCTAATCGGCCTGTAGCCGCGAGCCGCAGCGCCTCGCCGATGTCGCCGGTGAGCATGTTCGCCCTTTGGATCTCAGCCAGGGGCCGATCGTAAGCGCGGGACAGCGCTTCCTCGACCAGGCCTTCCACCAGGCCGATCCGCAGCTCGCCGGTGAGTACCTTGACGAAGTACTTGGCTTCGAGCGGCGCGATACGGCGCAGGACTTCACTAAGCAGTTCCAGCTTTTGCCCCGGACCTCGGCGCGCCGCGAGCTCGCGAAACGTATTCTGCGCTTCGGCAAGATTGAACGATCGATTCCCGGTCTTGCCCGCCAGCAGTTCGCCGGCCGCGCCCCCGAGATCACCATAGCGTCGATACGCGGCCTCCATCTCACCGGCGCTCGCTCCTGAGACCGCAGCCAGCGCCTGCCAGATCAATCTGCCGCCTACCTGCGTGACATCCTCAGCGGAGCGGGAGAACGCCCGGCCGGTGAAGAACAGCGCCGCCCGAGCCGCGTCGTCGATGTCGAGCGACAACAGATAGTCGGCGACGAGCCGGGTCTTCTGGAGCTTCTTGGACGTGGCGCCAATGCTTTCGCAGGTCTGGGCAAATCGCAGCATATCGGGATTCGACGACCTGTCATGCTGAGCGCAGCGAAGCATCTGCCGTTTCTCCTCAAAGGCAACAGAGGCAGATTCCTCGCTGCGCTCGGAATGACAGGCTCGGAGCATTCTTCAGCGTTTTCTTGACCGCGTCTCGACGGCCCTCACACAAGGCGCGTGCCGTCCTCGTCGACCGGATTTTCCAGTACCTCGCCGAGCGCGGCTCGAAAAGTCTGATGAAGCACGTCCCACATCCGGCGCATTTGCGGCGGACCCTCGTACTGTACCTGACTGGGACCGGCGGCCCTCGGGTCTCCGGCCTCTGCAAAGAAGACTTCCGCCGTTGGCCAGCGCACCTGGATATCGGGCCGGCGGGGCACACGCCGGTCGAAGTCCAGTTTGCCGCGGCGGATTGACACCGCCCATTCGAGGTCCCAATCCTCAATCGACCACACGGTGGTCAGATCGACTTCGCGAATCTGCTGCTTCACATTGCGGTTGCGACCGGCGAGCACGATCGCGCGCTGGATCAGGCGCTGCGCGCCGCGCTTGGAGAGACTGCCGGGAGAGGATTCGAATTGGCGTGAATGGGACACCGCAGTTGTCGGTTGTCAGCCGTCAGTTCTCAGTCCGTCTGTCTGTCAGTGCGTCAATCTATCACTGCGCCAGTCCGTCAGCTCTAAGTTCCAGCGCTCTCGTTGTGCCAAGAATTGAGCGCTTCCCCTCCGTGCCTGTGCGAGTGTTTTCGCCAGCCGCGACGCTGCCGCGAGGAGGTCGGCCGACGGAGCAAGTTCGTCGATTAGGCCGATCGTGAGCGCCTGTACGGCCGGGACGCGCTCGCCGGTAATCAGCATCTGCAGGGCGGCGGCGCGGCCAACGCGGCGCGGCAGCCGGCCGGTGCCGCCCCAGCCGGTGAGAAGGCCGATCGTGGCGCCGGGAGATCCAAAGCTCGAATCGTAAGCCGCAACGCGACCGTGGCAGGCCAGAGCCAGATCGAGCCCGCCGCCAAGACAGAATCCGCGAATGGCCGCTACTACGGGAAAGGAAGCGCGGGCGATTTCTTGGCATACCCATTGACCAAGACGCGCGAACTCGAAAGCAGCCACGCCTGAAAGCATCCTGACTTCCTCAAGTTTCGCGCCCACCGCAAACGAGCGCGAATTGGAGGCGATCACGACCCCACAAAACGCGCCACAAGAGCACAGTGTACGCAATTGGTCGCGCAGCTCGCGCAAGACGTCGCGGCTGAGGCGCGGATATTGTGGCTGCTCCGAAAAGGAGAGGATCGCGTTGGAGTCGAGGCTGGAAAGCTCCAAGGTCGGAGACGGACAGCGGCTCACAGAGCCTTGCTGGTCACGTGTTCGCGTATGAATCCCACAATATCCTGCGTCGAAGCGCCCGGCTGGAAGACTTCGGCCACGCCTTTGGCCTTCAATTCCGGGATATCCTCCTCGGGAATGATTCCGCCGACCAGCACCAGCGCGTCGTCCATTCCCTCCTCGCGAAGCAATTCACAGATTCGAGGGACGATGGTGTTGTGGGCGCCGGAAAGGATCGAGATGCCGATGGCGTCCACGTCCTCCTGCACGGCGGCGCGGGCGATCTGCTCCGGGGTCTGGCGCAATCCGGTGTAGATCACTTCCATGCCGGCATCACGCAGCGCGCGGGCGACGATCTTGGCGCCGCGGTCGTGGCCGTCGAGACCAGGTTTGGCAACGAGTACTCGAATTCGCTTGTCCATGGTTCAATCCACAGGTTCATTCGAAAAGCTGAGCAACAGGAACAGAGAATCCTGGCAAAAGTTCAGGAGATTGGAGAACATCATCCGGTACGAGAACGGACGCTACGCCGTCCGCTCGAAACACGCGAACCTCGAGCATTCGAGCACGCCGCAGCCGGCGGATTCTAGCAGCTCCGACCAAAGCGGCAGTGGTCGGGGATCATCCAAACGCCGGCTCCTCGTACGTTCCAAATACGCCGCGCAGCCGGTCGCACATCTCGCCCATCGTCGCGTACGCCCGGACGCACTCCAGGATGTAGGGCATCAGATTCTCATCCGTAGGGGCGGCGCTGCCCAGGGCTTCGAGCGTCGATTGGACGCGCGCGTTGTCGCGCGTTCTGCGCAGTTCCGCAAGTTTCTCACTCTGGCGATGAGCGACCGCTTCGTCGATCACAAGGATGTCGATCGGGCGCTTCTCTTCGGTCACAAAGTCGTTCACGCCCACAATGATCTTTTCCTTGCGCTCGAGTTGCTGCTGGTAAACATACGCCGCCTCGTGGATCTCGCGCTGCGGGAAGCCTTTTTCCACCGCCGCGACCATGCCGCCCAGGGCGTCGATGCGCTCGATGTAGTCCCAGCAGGCGCGCTCGGTGTCGAGCGTGAGCTTCTCGACGAAATAGGACCCGGCCAGGGGATCGACGATATTCGGGACGCCGCTTTCGTGTGCGATCACCTGCTGCGTGCGCAGGGCCAGGGTGACGGCCGATTCGGTCGGCAGCGCCCAGGCCTCGTCGAGCGAATTGGTGTGCAGGCTCTGCGTGCCGCCCAGCACTCCGGCCAGCGCCTGAATCGTGGTGCGGATCACGTTGTTGTACGGCTGCTGCGCCGTGAGCGAGCAGCCCGCAGTCTGCGTGTGGAAGCGGCACAGCCACGAGCGCGGATTCTTGGCGCCGTAGCGCTCGCGCATGACCTTCGCCCACACTTGGCGCGCGGCGCGATACTTGGCGATCTCCTCAAAGAGGTCGTTGTGGGCGTTGAAGAAGAAGCTGAGACGCGGCGCAAATTGATCAACGTCCATACCGGCCCGCCTCACCCATTCCACGTACTCCATGCCGTCGCGCAGGGTGAAGGCGAGTTCCTGCACCGCCGTCGATCCCGCCTCGCGGATGTGATAGCCAGAGATCGAAATGGGATTCCAGCGCGGCACCTCGCGCGCTCCGAAGGTGATGGTGTCAACCACGAGGCGCATGGAGGGCTCGGGCGGAAAGATGTATTCCTTCTGCGCGATGTATTCCTTGAGAATGTCGTTCTGAGTTGTGCCCGAGATCTTCTTCCAGTCGGCGCCGTTCTTCTCCGCCACCACCAGGTACATCGCCCAAATGATGGCCGCGGGCGAATTGATGGTCATCGAGGTGGTGACCTGCTCGAGCGGAAGACCGCGCAGCAGGACCTCCATATCGGCGAGAGACGAGATGGCCACGCCGCATTTTCCGACTTCGCCTTCGGCCAGCATGTGATCGCTGTCGTAGCCCATGAGCGTCGGCAAGTCAAAGGCGATCGAAAGCCCCGTCTGGCCCTGCTTCAGGAGGTAGCGGAGGCGCGCGTTGGTGTCTTCCGGTGACCCGAAACCGGAAAACTGCCGCATAGTCCAGAGCCTGCCGCGATACATCGTGCGGTGAATGCCGCGCGTATAGGGGTAGTCGCCAGGATCGCCGAGATCGCGCTGGTAGTCGAATCCCTGAAGGTCGTCCGCGGTGTAGAGCCGCTCGATCGGCACGCCGGAGAGGGTGGTGAACTCGCCCGGTGCCACGACGGCTTGACGCGAGTGGCCATTGCCGTGGGAGGTTTTGGCGGCGCTCCGCTGTTCCGTCGCTGTAACGTTCTCGGAGATCACTGCTGAATCTTCCTTATTCATGGCAGATCAATTCCAGCGTATCCGCAGCGAAAAGTCAACGAAAGCCACGGCGTAGGCTAGATTTGACCAGTCCGTTACGGCGCGGATACTTTTTTTGGTGCAATTTCGGGCCTCAATCGGGCCTTTTTGTGCAAGAGTTCCTCGATCTTTGCCTCTTAAAAATGAGTTAAGTTGCGTGAGGAGCATAAACCTGGTGGCTTTCGACCTCTAAGTAGCTATACTTTCAATATCCTGAGTGTTGCGCAGGTGAGCTTTCAGGGTCTTGGTCCTCATGGTAACTATGACGGGCGCCCACCCCCGCCGCCCCCTCCGGCTTGATCATTACGATAGATTTCCCCATGCCTTAAAAACGCGAAATCGAGCCCCGGATTGTAACGAATTAGCGGGGACAAGCCCACTATGCTGGGGGCGAATCGGCCGCCCGCGCTCGCCACCCCGCCAGGCGCACAGTCTTCGATTTCTTGTCTCGCGTTGCCGGAACGAGCTTCGGCTGCGACTGTTCCTCGACGGTGGCGCGCAAAGCGGCGATGTACATCACCGTGAAGAATGGAAAATACTGGTAGGCGTCAGGCGCAAATAGAGCCCCAATCAGGAAGCCGACCAAAGTTCCGTGCAGCGCCCAGGTAAAGAGCTGGGTCTCCGCATCCAGCGTCCTGCGACTCAGGCGGCGCAGATTCCTGTAGCCGCACCAGAAGATTGCCACATAAAGAAAGAGCGCCGGGATGCCCCCCTCAACCGCGACCTGCAGATAGGCCAGATGGACTTCGTGCCAGAGGCCCGAGTAGACCTCGAAGTCGCCCGTGCCGAGACCAAAAAGCGGATGATCTTTCAGAGCGCTCAGACTGAGATCGATCAGGAGACTGCGTTGGCGGTAGGATTCGTAAGCGGAAAGCTGGGACTCGTCGTTCACCTTTCCGGTCATGGCGGAGAAGCGCTGGGCCACCACGCCTCCCGTAAGCACAAACAGCGCCACGACGGCGACAATTGTCGCCAGGACGAGCTGCGGGCGTTTTCCCTGGATGCCGAAGTGCCAGAGGCACACCAGCGTGGCGATCGCCAGGATGATCGCCCCGCCCCGCGATCCGGTCAGAAAAAGGGTTACGACCATTACTAGGGCCCCCGCGCCCCAGAGACCTTTAACAACGATGCTGCGGCTTCTCAAGGCAAAGGCAAAGCACAGCGGGATAGTGAGGGCGATGGCGAAGGCAAGATCGTTGGAGTTTTCGTACATGCCTCCAACTAACCCGTATGCGCGCAGGTGCGAGTGACCGGTCACCAGGGAGATAGCCGCAATGACCACGACCGAGGCGGCCTGGACAAATAGCAGCCGGCGCAATCGGGCGATACTGGTGACGACCAGAAATCCCACCACCATCGCCACCAGCAGCTTGGCGAAGTCCAGTGACTTGAAGAAGGCTCCGCCGCGCCACACCGGGGAGAGCAGCGAGGAGATGGTCAGCCAGACCGTCAGGGCCGCAGTGAACCAGATCTCCAGAGGAAGCTGCTGGATCGGTCTCTTGGAGCGCCCGATACTCAGGAACAACGCCAGCGCGGCAAATAAGCCGGAAATTTTTGCCAGGGGAATGACGTGCAGCCCGGGAACCCAATCCTCGGGACGAATGCAATAGACAATGAAAAAAACGACCAGCCAGAAATAGGCCCCGCGCAAAGGCTCGCGCTGAGGATGGTCATGCTTGGATTTCTGAGACGACGGCGGCGGATCATCGCTGGTCTTGCGCCGGACGGCGCCAGGATGGCGGGGTCCGGTAGTGGTTGTCATGCAAACTGGCCCTCAGTCGCTTGCCCGAGCGAGCCGCGCTATCTTCGCGACGAAGACAGATCGCGCCGCCGATTGGCTGCCTCAATACATCTGATTGTAGCATGGCGAGAACTGGCGTCCTTTATCTGGGTTCGAAAGAGCCTCAGCTTATGGTTGGGGTGCAGATCCTTCAGCTGCAAGCAACAATCTGGTAGTGTCTAAGTTTGTGGTGCAGGCATCTTGCCTGCCCTACGCTCCAAACGCACGCTGGGAAGCGTGCACCGCAAACTGAACCAGTACCAAACTCTCCATCGAGGCAAGCCACGCTGGTCCTTAGCGCCACGGGCGCTGTGAGACGTGGCAAAATAGCTAAATGCCTTCTTCGAACGAGGATCGCGACCGTCGCTCCCGGGCAGCATGGCTGCGGAGCGTCGCCAAAGCTGTGATTCCGAAGCGCATCGCTGAGGAGGTCCTTCAGTACCGGAAATATAAACCGCACGAGCGGCCGCTCTACATCAAACTGAGGATTGTCAACGGCCTGGGACTCAAGAACCGGACAAAGGCGCCCGCGACAGCGCGGTCGTTCCTGTTTGTGTGCTTTGGGAACATCATGCGCAGCCCCATGTGTGAGGCTCTCATGAAGCGAGCCCTGCGCAGTGTTCAAGTCGATGTGCGGGTGCAGTCGGCGGGGCTCAATGCGACTCCCGGCACGCCGGCGCACCCGTGGAGCGTGGCGGCGGCGCGCGAACTTGGCCTTGACTTGTCGCAGCACCGCGCGCGGCCGCTGAGCCCTGAAATGCTCGATCAGGCCGACGCTATTTTTGCGATGGACTACCGCAACCAGGTTGAGCTTCTCTGCCGCTACCCGGCGCTGAAAGATAAGGTCTTCATGTTGAGCGCGTATGCCGGCGAGGGCTATCGTCCGATAGAAATCCGGGACCCGTTCTTCGGAAACCAGGCGGAAACCAGGCAATGCTACGCGATTCTTCAGCGCTGCGTTGACAATCTCGTTGCGGCCGTGGCTGCCGACGCAAAAACGGACCTGGAGGCGACACCCGAAGGTGTCAAGCTGAGCATCGAATCCGGTGGCTCGCGTCAAGTGGGAGACTCGTAGCTCGAAGAAGAGCGCAAATGGACCAGAGAAAGCCCGTTTTGATAATGGGCGTCGAGCCGAGAATCACGATACCGGTCGCCCGCTCCTTGCACCGGCTGGGCGTGCCTGTCTTCGTAGCGAGCCTGTCGAGTGCAGACTCTGTCGTCCACTCGCGAGCCGTGGCGGGTTTCTTCCGTCTTCCGGACCCGGTCGAAAAGCCTGGTCATTTCCTGAACGTTCTCAGCGGGAAGGTGAACGCCACCGGAGCCGATATGCTGATTCCGGTGACCGACGGCGCACTCGCCGCCGTCTCCAGCCACTATGAGACGCTGAACCCGCTTCTCCACCTCGCCTGCCCGCCGCCCGAGGTGGTCAATCGCGTTTTGAACAAAGAGGCCACGCTACGGATTGCGCAGAGTGCGGGGGTTTGCGTTCCCCGGGAGTACGTGGTGCTTGGCGGCGCGTCGCCCGACATCATTCGTGAGATGGCTTTCCCGGTGATCGCCAAGCCCCGGCAGAAAAGCGCGTCGGAAATGTTCAAGATTCGGTACTTCCGCACGCCGGAGGAACTGACGGCCGCCTTGAACGATGGGGTGATCGAGGACGCCATGGTCCAGGAGTATTGCGAGGGCTGTGGAGTCGGAGTCGAAATGCTGGTTCAGCAGGGGAAATGCGTGGCCGCATTTCAGCATCGGCGGCTGCGCGAATATCCAAGCGCAGGCGGAGTGGCGGTTACAGCGGTAGCCGAATCGGTCGACCCTCAATTGGCGGACGCATCGCTCAGGCTGCTGCGCGCCCTCGAATGGGACGGGGTGGCGATGGTCGAGTTTCGCCACGACCGTCGAACCGGGGTGGCGGCGCTGATGGAGGTGAATGGCCGTTACTGGGGCACGGTGTCGCTGGCACTTCAGGCCGGAATCGATTTTCCGCGGTACCAGTGGCAACTGGCGCACGGCCAGTGCCCGTCGGTTCCGGAAGGTTACTCGGTGGGAATGGTATGGCACTGGAGCGCGGGGTCACTGAAGCGCTGGCATGAAGTCTTGACGGGGAGAGGGCGCGTTTTGCAGGAGTACTCCCTGCCCGGAGATATGCCCGATCATCGCAACAAACGTAACGCGCTCTGGTCCCGTCAAGACCCCCTTCCTGCTTTGCTGGAATGGCTTGATACGGGGAACAAACTGGCCCATGCTGACGCTCAGGCCCTCATGAGGCGAATTCTGCCGCAGCGCGCGGCCAGAGCGTCCGAGCGATTGCACACCTGACGGTTTGGGGGTGAAGGAGAGGCGCGATCAATCCATGCCACGCATCATCTCGACATTGAGAGAGGCGGCCCTGGTATTGGCGGGACGCAAGACCGCCGGGCGGAACCTGACCGTTTTCGACGACGACATATTCCTCGTCTCGTACCCGCGTTCGGGGAACACCTGGGCGCGATTCCTCATTGGTAATCTCCTTTATGATGAGCCGCTCACGTTTGCGAACGTGGACAGCCGCATTCCCGAAATCTACCTGTTTCCCGATCGCATTCTCCGCCGGACGCCGCGGCCCCGGGTTTTGAAGAGCCATGAATGCTTTGATCCACGTTATAAGCGGGTGATCTATATCGTTCGTGACCCCCGGGATGTGGCGGTCTCATACTACTATTACGCCATCAAGCGCAGACTGATACCCGAAACCTATGGAATCGCCGCGTTCATTCCCCGCTTAATGGCGGCTGAATTTGACGTCCAATGGTCCTGGGCGGCGAATTGGCAGGATCACGTCATGAGCTGGTACCGGATGCGGGATGGCATGCCGGGGTTTCTCTTTTTGCGTTACGAGGACATGCTCGAGGACACGATCGGGGAACTTGCGAGAGTGGCGCTGTTTTTTGGGCTCGAACCGAACTGGGAGCGGCTTCGCAGAGCGGTCGAACTGGGGTCAGCAGATCGCATGCGCGATCTGGAAAAGACGCAAGCCCGCGAGTGGCGGCTGACGGAATCAACCCGGCTGGACAAACCATTCGTGCGAGCCGCAAGCGCCAACACCTGGCAGAGCGTCCTGCCGGCTTCAGCCCTCGCGGCGATCGAGTCGGCCTGGGGTGCTGCCATGCAAGAGTTGGGGTACATTCTCAGCAGCGATCCCAGCATTTTTGACGCGGCGCCGGGCGAAAGCCGTTCCTGATCTCCCGGTTGAGTTGCAGAGAGAAAGAACGGCCGGCGGTCTCGATAAGCGCGAATGCGCGCGCCCAACGGTCGTCGGTCACTTCTCGGGGCCATCCGGCCCTCGCAGTTTCAAATTGATCTTGTGCAGCAGATTCCAGGCCGGCTGCGGCAGATGCTTCCTTAGATACTCCTTGGCGGCCTCGGCCTCATTGACAGCCTGAAGATAAAGCCCGCCCGCTGACCTCGGCCGCGCGAAATGCATGTTGAGGTATTGGCCCGGACGCCCGCCCCAGCGCGCCTTGGCGGGCTCCTGTCCCGCCATAAAGTCGTAGCGACGCACCCCGCACTCAATCAAATATTTCATGACGTGCGCCCGCAGTACGTAGCCCACGCTCTCCCCCGACAGGGCCGGCTCGAACCCCTCCTGCAGGATGAAGAAGGTCTGCCGGTACCGGAACCCGAACTGCGCGGCGACGGTGACGCCGTCAACATCGAGAAGCCAGAACTCCAGCCATCCGCGATCGAGAAAGGCCTTCGCCATTTCGCTATAGAACTGTCGGCGTTCGGCGGAGCCAAAGGTTCCCGGTTCGCCGGAGGACGTCCAGCGCTTCTGATGCAGGTCGAAGAGGATCGACAAGCACGCCGGCAGATCGGATTCCGTGTCGCACTTGTAGAGGCGCACCTGATGGGTCTTCGCGAGTTTGCGCGGCCGGCGGCCCACCTTCTCGCGTTCGTTGGACGAAAGCTGCGCCAGATACTCAGCCCAGGTCCCCGGCAGGTCGATCGCCCGGGTCATCGTCCCAGTCGTATAATGGGTCCAGCGCTCGGCTCCAATCAGGGCCGCCAGCGCCCGTGCTACCTGCGATTCTGCGGGCAGGGTGTTGAACTGACAGACGTCCCACAGATGCTGCTCCGCCTTGAGGTGATTCAGGAGTGCCTCAGCGACGCTCTCCTCGCAGCCCGTGCGCACGGGGAAGTCGAGGTTATCGGAGTCGGCGCTGCCGTCCCCCAGCATCTGCATCAACTTCAGGGCCACAGGTCCGCGAGTCTCCCTGGAGAGGCTGAGCGGGGCAACTCCCGCGAGACGTCCGTTGCTCTCGAAGAAGCCAAGCACGTGGAGCCGCCGTCCGGCGCCAAATGCATGCCACCATGCCAGTAGCCACTCAAGTGTGCAGAAGACCGTTGCTCCTGGGAACTCCGCAAGCAGATCGTCCCATGACCCGCGCAGAGCTTCCAGCGATGCCACCTCATCGTACAGGCGAATCTGAAGGGATTGTGGGCTCATTCACTCCAGGGTGTAACGGCAGGATGAAAAATCGCGCATGGTATCATGATGCCCTGGAAGCCGCATGAGCCTTCAACGCGCCGGAAAACAACTCCTCAAGAAAGCACTGATAGATAGCGGCGGTCTGACGGCCGCCAGCCGCATCGCGTCTCCGGGCGCCGTCATTCTGATGTATCACTCGATTACCGAGGATCCCTCGCTTACGGCCTGGTCGGTCGGCGTCTCGCAGCCGCGAGCGGCGTTTGAAGCCCATATTCGCGCGATCGCCGAGCGCTTCAACCCGGTGAGCATCGACGACGTGACCGATTTTGCCAGCGGCCGGCGCCGGCTTCCGAAGAAATCGGTGGCCGTCACCTTCGACGACGGGTTCGCGGACAACCACGATGTTGTGCTGCCGATTTTGACCCGTTACTCGGTCCCGGCGACCTTTTACCTGCTCGCAGGCGCGGTCGAAACCGGCGCGCCGCCCTGGTACTGCCGCATTCGCCACGCGTTCGGCAGAACCAGGTTGTGCGAGTGGACTAATTCCGAAGCGGGCATGGCACGCAACATCGGAAGCGATTCCGGCCGAGTGGCCGCACTGGACGTCGCATTTGGAATAGGCGCGCGCAAGACCGGTACTGTCCAGGAGCAATGGGTCAGCGAACTGGAGAGATCCCTCGAAGTTGAGCCGCTCAGGCCGGAGTCGCGATTCATGATGAGCTGGGAGCAGGCGCGGGCGCTGAAAAAGGCCGGACACACCATCGGCGCCCATACCTTGACCCATCCCAATCTCGCCCAGGTGAGCACGGGCGAAGCGCGATGGGAGATCACCGGCTCCAAGAGGACAATCGAGAGAGCCCTGGGCGAGCCCATTCATCACTTTTCCTATCCTCATCCGGCGCTCGATCCGGAATGGAACGCGGAGACGGTCGAAATCACGCGCGAGGCCGGGTTCCGATCCGCGGTCGTGACCGCATCGGGGCGTGTGCGCCCCGGTGACGATCCGCTGGAACTGCGGCGCATCTACGCGGCCGCCGAATTCGACCAATGGCTCTGGAATCTGGAATGTACTTTTCTGGGCCGGGCGATCTAATCGACGGGAACTCTGCCGGGCGACGCCGTCCTGCATCGGTCTCAATTCTCCACTCTCCCCTGTCGTACACCTTTGAGCATCGTCAGGAAGCCCATGATTCGCCGCCGATGAAAGAGCAGCAGAGTGCCTGCGTAAGCAGCGGCGCCGGCCAGGACTTCCGCCACAAGGTGGATCAGACTGCTGCGGCCTGGCAGAACCGCCACTCTCAGGGCCAGCACGCCGACGATCATCACGCCCGTCCCGCTCAGAGCCGGCTTCAGGCTGCGAAGGTATTCGCCAGTCTGCATGCCGATCGTGCGGAAAGTTTTCCAATAGAGCGGGACGGCGATCAAAGGATAGCCCACAACCCATCCCCAGGCGATCCCGACCGCACCCCAATGGCTTCCGACGTAAAACGCCGTGGGCAGGATGACCAGCCCTGCCAGTTGATTCCACATCACGAATCGCGCGCGGTGCATGGCATTGAGGACTTTGGTGAGGAGGGCCCCGACCGATCGGACGGCGGCATAGAGCGCCAGCACCTCGAGAATGGGAACTGCGCTCTGCCATTTGTTCCCGAGAATCAGCGGGACTGCGTCTCGTGCCACCAGCGCCAGGCCCACCGTAGCCGGAAAAGTCACGAGCGAAATGAACTCGGTAAGCACGCGCACGTAGCGGCGGAGCGCGGCCAGGTCGGTCTGGACGGCGGCGAGATAGGAGGGCGCCACAGTGGTGACCAGCGTGGTGATCTTCTCGAGCGGCACGTTGGCCAGGTTCCAGGCGATCGAGTAAGCGCCGAGGGGCGCCGGACCTAGGACCCGTCCGGCCGTGGCGCTGTCAAGCCTCTCACAGGACGACCACGCCAGCATCGAAACCAGCACGTGCCAGCCAAACTGCAGTTCCTTCCGTATCGATTTGAGGCGCGGGATCGAGAACGCGTGCGGACGTTCCCGCATCAGGAGCGCACTGCGAGTAACGTCGGCGGAGAGGTTGCCAAGCACCAGGGCCCAGTAGGCAAATCCCTTCAGAGCGAGCGTGAGAGTCACGATGGCCGCCAGCACATCGCAGCCCGCGTTGACGAGCGCTAGCCAGCGGAATCGCAGGTCCTTCATCAGAAGGCCTTCGGGCACGGCGCGCAGTCCGAGCACAGCGAGCGCCGAACAAGTCACCATCACGACGCGGGCCAGCTTCGGCGTTCTGAAGAAAGCCGCCAGCGGCCCGGCAAGCGCGCAACTGAGTCCAAAACAGGCGAGGCCCAACAGCACTCCAAGAGTGTTCAATTGCGCAATCTGGTCTTCGCTCATCGTGCGCAGGTTCACCACGGTCGCCGGGATCCCGAATTCGCCCACGTAGCGCAGGTAGGCGAACAGGATCACAGCCATTGACACAATGCCGAAGTCGGACGGTGAGAGAAGCCGGGCGACGATCAGGAAGCCGGCCCAGGTGAGGATCTGGCTGGTCCAGTCGGCGGCCGCCCTCCAGGCGACGCTGCTGGAAAGCGAATGATCGAGATGTGTGCTGGGTTGCGGTCCAGCCGTAGCCGATCCTTCGCCGACGGCGGCGGCTGCAGCTGGTTGTGAATCCAAGGGCGCCCCTCTCAACGCAATTGCACCATGAAGACGTCCGTCCGGTGGTGCCCTTGCACATCCCGGCCCAGTTCATCTTCCCAATCCGACGTGAACATGTAGAAGCGGCCATCCTGCGAGATGTTGCCGCGCGGCGTTGACCAGAAGCCGTTTGTCGCGGTGCTGTAAGTATGTGCGAAGCGCCAGATCGTCGACGCCCGTCCGTCCGTCTCCACGCAATCGACCTCGTTTTCCCATGGGCCAAGCACCCGCGGAGGAAGACCCTGGCCCGCAGGGTTATCGCTGCGGTAAGTAGAAAAGCACGCGGGAGTACTGTCCTGGGGATTGATGTAGTTCCAGGAGAGGTGGTAATCGTACCAATTCGCCGCTGTGGGCTGCGTCGGCAGCGGCTCCAGAATATGCGTCATCGACTCCAGGTGATCCAGCGGCCGGATTACGAAATCCAGAGGGTGCTTGCTGTCCGCCGAATTCAGCAGGTGAGAATAGCCGAGGGCGCGATGACCGCCGCACTTGAGCGCGGCGTTCGCGCACAGCGTCACGTTGGCTGTAGCCACTTCCCAGATCGCAGCGCCTCCCACATGGGTGCCGGGCGTGATAACAACAAACCCGCCGGATTTGGAGATCCGGGCGTTGTGAATGCCGAATCGATAGGGAGCGTTGATAGTCCCTTTCGGCCCCCACTGTCCACCAACCGCGCCGGTTTCGGTGTTATACCATCGGCAGCCCTGCTTTCGATCGTAGGTATAGACCAAGTTGTTCCGGTCCTGCTCTGGGCCGAATATGGCCAGCAACCTGGTGTCATCGGCGCTCACCGAAATGTCTCCGCCGTGATCGGAAGGGGCAAGCTGAACGCACTTCGAGGGGTCATCAATGGTGCCGAGCTTGTGTTTGGCGATGTCATACTGTTGCAGCATACGCGAGCGACTGGCGATCGCGTAGAGCACGTCCGGTTGCGTGTAACTGAACTCCGGCTCGCCGCTCCAGCCCGTCAGGCGTCCGCCGTCGGGCTTGGCTCTCATTGTACTGGGATCAAAACTGAATACGTTGTACCCGCCCCCTTCGTCATCGACATAGAAAGCTGTAGTGCTGGTGTTCCAGGCATTCTGTTCCGCGGAAGCGGGCGTCATCATGGACAGTCCGCGGGGCGCCAGAGAGGAGTCGGTGACCCGGAGAATGCGCGAGCCCAACACGGGATCTGCCGCTCTCGCGTCCGCCGCAGGCAGTGCAGGCAGCCCTTCAGGATAGGGAATGGCCTTGCGGTCCGTGCGCGCGCAGTAGTGAGGCGGCCCGCACGCGGCAGCAGGGGAGGACGTCTGCTGTTTCGCTCGCACGCCGGAGACCGCAAGCGTTGCGCTGAGCCAAACGGCTGCCGCGCCACTCGCGATCAGAGCGGCCGCCAGCATCGGGGGTGAGGGATTCCGTGTTTTCATTTCGCAGCATCCACCATCAGCCAGTCTACGTCAGGGCCTGCTCGCAACACCATTTTGGCCACTCGAACTCTCCGCCTTCACCAGACGGCAGCGGATGATCGCGGTGGCGAAATCGCGGGTGAGGCGGTTGTGGAAATGTCGCAACTGCCGGATGGGGACAAGTTCCATCCGGGCGAACGTGAGGCTGCTGCGCTTGACCGCATCCTCGAATTTCCTGATGGTCATCTGGTTCAGGCCCCTGCCACCTGGCTGAATCGTGTAGCTCCGTCCCTCTTGAAGTCGGACCGCCAACGGATGAGCGCCTTTTCGCTGAACAACCGATGCGCCCAGGGAAAGACGGAGAAGAGGTGGCCGCCGAGCGGGTGGTACCAGGTCGGGCCGAAGCTGATCAGCACCTCGCCCTCGGGTGCAGGAGGCTGCTCATGGTGGCCAGGACGGCCCGGGGTCGGAAAGGGCTCGAAGGCGTCGATCGATACCACAACATCCGCACGCTCCGCGGTTGAGGTTGTGAAGACGCATCGGTCCTGTACGCCCACAGCCACGGCTCTCTCCCGGGCCGCGCTCGGAACGTCTTCGCTGATGTCAATCCCGATCACCCGCTTGCTCCGCGCTGGGCCAGTTCAATCGCCTCAGCTCCCTCGCCGCATCCGAAGTCGATCACGACTTTGCCTGCAACCTTGCCGAGCAGTTCTTCTCCAAGCAGGGCATCCAGCCTTGACCTGCCTTCGTAAGCGCTTCCGGTGCAGCAATCGGGATCCCCCGGCGAGATGTTCTTTAGGATCCGATACTGGACGTTGGTCAGCAGGTCACTCATTGAGCATCGAGCGGCCGGCGAATCCTCGACCCATGCGCAGCCGGCGCTTCTCTGGGTTGATTCCCGCAAGCGATGTGCGGGCCTCAAAAGTTAAGCTGCCGCCACCGCGGGCCGGCTGTTAGGTTAGGTTCGTTTAGCTTACCCAAGGTTTCGTTTTCCTGCCCCCCTTTTGGGGGTATATCATTGATTCTAAAGGCCCCGTCGTTTCTCGTCTCTCAATCTCTCGTCTCTCCTCTGTCAGCTTCGTTGGTCTCTTTTTGGTACCCCTCGTTGATTCTAAAGGGCCTCTCAGCTTCGCTTTGCCGACATTCGACCCGGTGGAGGCGTCGCTCCTTCGCCTGCCATTCGCCCACCGGTGGCTACGGTAGGTCGTTCAATGTAGGCCAGAGCGCTCGAATTGCAAGCGACGCGGCCGGTTCCCCCGCCGTTGGCTGCCCGGTGGCGCGCGCTACGTTGTGAACTTTCCGAGCTCAGTTCGGACCTGTGTTTCATCGTCTCATTCCAGTGCCCGTTTCGCCACCCTTGGAGGCTAACATGCCTGCCTGGGACGGTGGGGAAAAGCGAGAAAATTGAGAAAACTTATTTGCGCAATGAATTCAACGGCTTAACCCTGGTCTTGCAGGTTCATTCGCACCATTCCGAGCGACGCGAGGAATCTCATGGTTCTCTATTTTCAGTGGCGAGACTCCTCGCCACGCGAGGAATGACAGTGATCCGAAACCTTGTTCAACGATTGGCTAAACCAGGACTGGAAAGCGGCACGCAAACTGAGACGCGACCCGACCGCCCAGCAGATTGCCCGCCGGCTATGGTTCTCCGCGGTCGACGTGGTGAAGAGGCATCGGTCCTGGACGCCCGCAGCTACGGCTCTCTCCCGGGCCCAACTGGGAAGTCTGCGAATGTCGACGCCGATGACAGCATTTGCTCCCGGACGTGCGATCTCGACCGCCTCGGCTCCTTCGCCGCATAAGAAGTCGCTCATGGCTTTGTATGCAACATTGCAGCGCAGTTCGTCTTCGAGCAGCACATTCAGTTTTTGATTTGCCTCGGTAAGCGCTTCCGCTGCGGCAATCGGGATGCTTCTGCGAGATTTTCTTGAGAATTCCCGCAAAGCTCGAATAGCGTGGTGTCATCCGCGATCTGGTTCTGTCATAACGTTGTAACGATAATGAAACAAATTTGAGACCTATCGTCGGTGCGCACAATCCAAATTTAGGGCTATGTGCCCAACAAGCGCGCCCATGGATTGATATAGCTCAAATCAAGGGGACTGAGGGATGTACGGAACTTCTGCATTGAAGTGTCTCCGCTGTGGGGCAAGGCTCCAATTGAATTCCGAGGCTTGCGTCTGTCCGAAGTGCGGGCGACGCTGGCCCGTTGAAGGAGGCATCCCACGATTTTTTCAGGAGGACCACTATTGGGGCGAAATTGGACGACGCCAGGCTCAAGAGTTGCTTGAGGCCGCCCGTAAGGGCAGATGGGCCGAGGTGGTGCGAGCGCGGTTCCGCGACGACGACGATACGGAGGCCGGCTTTCTCGGCTTGCAGCGCGCCTCTTGGGCGCCAATGCTCGGTCTCGACGAGAGGTCCGTAGCCTTGGATATCGGATGCGGTCATGGAGCCATCACCCAGTCCCTCTCTCGTTCCGCGGGCGAGGTCTATGCCATCGAAGCTGTCCCCGAGCGTCTCGAATTTACCCAGGAGCGCCTGCGACAGGAGGGCATCGGCAATGTGCGACTGATTCAGGCGTCTGCCACAGCCCTGCCTCTGCTGGACAACAGCTTTGACGTGGTCGTGACTAACGGAGTTCTGGAATGGGTGGGTGAATGGGACACGCGCGGGAATGCGCGCGATGTCCAGTTGCGCTTTCTCCGAACGATCCGCGGTCTGCTGAAGGACGACGGTGTCCTGGTGATCGGGATCGAGAACCGTTTCGGCTACAGCACGTTCCTCGGCGGCCGGGACCATTCCGGAATCCCTTACACGAGCCTGGCTCCGCGTCCGATCGCCAGCCTCATGCTGCGGCGCGCTTCAGGTCCCCATTATCGAACGGCCCTCAATGCAAAGAGGGAATATCGCACCTACACCTATTCGGAGCGAGGGTATCGGAAGCTGCTGGCCGAGGCCGGCTTTGCCGAGGTCTCTTGTCGATGGGCCGATCCGGGCTACAACCAGCCTTGCAACCTGATCCCAACGGACGAGGCGGGGTGGGTCGAGGAGCACTGGACGTATCTGCTCGATCATCCTGGCCACGCGCCGTCCCGTACTTGGCGTCGCCGGCTCAAGAGGGCATTCGCCCGCACGCCTCTCCTTACCTTCGTATTGCCCGAGTTTTTGCTGATCGCCGCCAAGAAACCTGGACGCGAGACGCCGCTGAGCGCATGGTTGCGGGAACGTCTCGCCGGGCCTCCCGCCGCCAACGGTTCCGCCGCGGCTCGTGGACAAGTCGTTTGGGCCCTGTATACGCATCCTTTCGCGAGGAGGTCTGTGGTACGGTTGCGCGACCGGGAGACCGCACGAGACCTGGGTTTTGCCAAAGTCGAAGTAGGCGACGGCGATGAGAACAGCCGACTCGAGAAGGAGTTTGAGCTCTCAAAGGAACTGGCCGCCTTGCTGCTAGGCAAGGCGCGTTCGGTCAGCGTGCCCGACCCTCTCGGTTCCATGCGGCTGGGAAGCACGGTCTACGTGCTGGAATCGGCGGCGCACGGGGAGAAGTTTTCCCAGATTGTTCGCCGCCCCGACTATTTCGAAGATCAGCAGAGGGTCCGGAAGGACTTCGGGCTCGCGGTGCGCGGCCTTATCGAATTATCGCAGACCCTCCAGGCTTTGAGGGACGCTCAGCCTGTTGACCCGAGATGGTACAGGATTCCGGGGGAGCTTGAGGATTCTCCGGAAATGATTGACCGCCTCAAAGCGCGGCGGTATTTTTCGCCCTGCAACCCCGAGTTGCAGCCCACGTGGGTGCAACACGGAGACCTCTCGGTTGAAAACGTCTTCCTCGACCGGCGGCCGGAGCGAATCGAAGTGATTGACTGGACGGACCTCGCCGGAGGCTTGCCGCCCCTCTACGATCTGTTCAGCCTCTTTTACTCCGGGGCGTACCTGCCGTCCGAGGCTGAGAATTGCGGCTACGGCAGCGAAGAGGAGCGTTGGATCGCGTCATTCAACGCGACATTTTTCGAGGAGTCTGCCTTCGGCCGGATCGCTCGCGACCTGACTATTGAGGCTTGCCGCCGGCTCGAGGTACCCACCGAGCTCATCGGGAATTTGCTCGTTGAGTACGCTCTGATTCGCGCCCACTATTACCTCGCGCGCAGATCGAGCGTGCAAGGCCGGATCCATTTGCAGATCCTGCGGCGCTGCCTTGAGCCGGACGTAAAGCCGGTGTTTGGGGATTACCCGCCGGTCGCTGTGCTAACGCAGTCTTGACCCCCGTGGCCGGAGAGGTTCAGCCGGAAGAAACTCTCCGCTGATTACCGCACTCCGGTGCTCAAGTCCGCCCCGGCCCGAACCAGCGGCCCCATACTCACCTCGTGTTCCCTCTGCGGGAGCAGAGCCGCCAACCCACTCACCCAGGCGGCAAATTCCGCCGAAGACGTGTTGCTGGTGTCGATCAGCCTTGGCAGCAGGAACGGATCGCTGGATCGGGTGGCGATGCCCGTCTCGGTGGTCGTCGCCGACAGCACCCCGATTTCGCCCAGCCACTTGGGAAATTCAGGAAGATGACAGCCGGCCGGGTAGCAGAAGTGGTTGGCAGGAAGACCGGTGATCGACTCCACCCGGCGGCGGTTGTCCTCGATTTCGCCCTGGAAGGCGGTCCTCGAATCGTAGAGCCGATGGCGATGCGTATGAAGTTGGACGTCCACGCCGCTGCGCGCCGCTTCTCTCGCCTCCTCGTGCGTCATCAGGTGGAGCAGGCGTCGCTGCCGAAGATCGTCGTAATCGATTTCGAGCGCCTGTGCCAGTCTCTCGAGCAGAAGTTCCTTCTGGCTGCCGCTTAGCACGTTTTCGGCGGCGAATTGCCGGAACCGGGCGGCGAGACCAGGCCGGGAATCCTCCGTCAGCGGTGTGTCGGCCGGAAATACCTCCGGGAAGTGCAGCACTCGTCCCTGCCCCTTCCACAACAGGTATCGGAGCATGACGTTGAACACCGGCTGATGGTGATCGCTGTAGTAGGTGGTCAAATAAACGGTGACGGGATAATCGAACTCGCGGATCACCGGAAGCGCGACCCGATAGAAGTCATAGGTGCCGTCGTCATAGGTGATGGCAACGCTTCGCGGCGGCAGTGTCCCGTTGTAGAGGCGTTGGAGAGCGGAGGCGAGCGGCAATACCGAGCATCCTGTGCGCTGAAGATACGCAAGCCTCCGGTGGAGCCGGTCACGATCGATGTAGAGATCGGGATCCCACAAGTGTTCGTCAGCCAGCGAAGTGCCGTGATAGCAGAGGATCAGCAGTCTTTGCTGACGCCAGTCGCTGTTCAGGCACCATTCGACAACCCCAGTTGCGCAGGCAATCGAAAACAGGCCTGTTTTGATCCGCTTGAGCACCCACACTCCCTACATGCCGGCCGAGCCGCCTCGCGCGTCCATTCGCCGCGACTATTCAGGATACTCCAGAGAAGGTGACTGCGAGCGCGGGCTGAAACGCCGGGTCGTGGGTCAGTTTGACGTAGGGGGCGGCCCT